>ERZ839741.73-NODE-73-length-130155-cov-8.614028_pt1 | contig 130155 bp, 105 predicted proteins | sample MGYA00519880_ERZ839741 | MGnify/ENA primary metagenome ERZ839741 (study PRJEB31850, sample SAMEA3708851) | human gut metagenome | biome: human gut; feature: human-associated habitat; material: faeces | place: China | collected 2014 ...
CATGCCGCCGAAGTTGAAAGGCAGATTGCCGCTCTGGCGGGCTTGCAGCGTCGAGCCGTTACGCGGTTTGGTAAAACCGCGTAACTAGTTAGCCGCCCAGGTAAGCCTTGCGGACGTTGTCGTCGTGCAGGAGCTCTTGACCGGTGCCGGTCATGGTGATCTTGCCGGTCTCGAGCACGTAACCGCGTGTGGCGATGGAAAGTGCCATCTGCGCGTTCTGCTCGACCAGGAGCACCGTGGTGCCGGCCTTGTGCAGGTCCTCGACAATCTGGAAGATCTGCTCAATCAGAATCGGCGCCAGGCCCATGGAAGGCTCGTCGAGCATGAGCAGCTTGGGGTTGCTCATAAGGGCGCGGCCCATAACGAGCATCTGCTGCTCGCCGCCCGAAAGGGTGCCGGCGACTTGGCGACGGCGCTCCTTCAGGCGCGGGAACTGCTCGTAGACGCGCTCAAGGCCCGGAGCAACCGTGGACTTGGGCTGCGTGTAGGCGCCCATCTCCAGGTTCTCCTCGACCGTCATCTGCAAAAAGGCGCGACGGCCCTCGGGCACCTGGGCCAGGCCCTTACCAACCAGCTTATCGGCGGGCGTATGAGTAATGTCCTCGCCCATAAACTTGATGGAGCCGGTCTTGGAGCGCAGCAGGCCCGAGACGGTCTTGAGCGTTGTGGACTTGCCGGCACCGTTCGCACCGATCAGAGCCACGATCTCGCCCTCGTTGACGTTAAAGGAGATGTCCTTGATGGCGTGGATGGCGCCGTACCAGACGTTGATGTTGTAGACGGAAAGCATCGGCTCTGCCATTTAGTTCTCCCCCTTATCCTGCTTGCCCAGATATGCCTCGATAACGGCGTCGTTGTTCTGGATTTCCTCTGCCGTGCCCTTGGCGATGACCTTACCAAAGTTGAGTACGCAGATACCCTCGCAAATATTCATGACGAGCGACATGTCGTGCTCGATAAGCATGATGGCGATGCCAAAGGTGTCGCGAATCTTAACGATGTTCTCCATGAGCTCCGCGGTCTCGGACGGGTTCATGCCGGCGGCAGGCTCGTCGAGCAGCAGCAGCTTGGGGTTGGTGGCAAGCGCGCGGACGATCTCCAGGCGGCGCTGAGCGCCGTAAGGCAGCGAGCCGGCCTGTTCGTTTGCCAGATGCTCCATATCAAAGATGGAGAGCAGCTCCATGGCACGCTCATGGGCGGCCTTCTCGTGCTTCCAGTACGTCGGCAGGCGCAGCACGCCCTCAAAACCGGAATAGCGCTCCTGGTTGTGCAGACCGACCTTGACGTTGTCCTCCACCGTCATGGTGTTGAACAGGCGGATGTTCTGGAACGTACGGGCAATGCCCATGCGGTTGACCTGGTAGACCGACTTGCCCGAGGTGTCCTCACCGTCGAGCAGGATGGTGCCGTGCGTGGGCTGATACACCTTGGTGAGCAGGTTGAAGACCGTGGTCTTTCCGGCACCGTTGGGGCCGATCAGACCGGCGATCTCGGTCTTGCCGATAGTCAGGCTAAAGTCGTCGACTGCCTTAAGGCCACCGAACTCAATGCCCAGGTGGATGCACTCGAGTGCCGGGCGCTGGCCCAGATCGCGATCGGGAACGATGGCGCCAGAAGGATACGGGACCATCTTACCCTTGTTGAACTCAAATTTACTGGGCATCGGCTGCCACCTCCTTCTTGGAAGCAAAGCGGTCCTTAATGCGTGCGAAGAACGCCTTGAGCTGCGGGTTGTTGGTAAAGATCATGACCAGGATCAACACGATGGCGTAGATGAGCATGCGGTAGTCCGAGAACTGACGGAGCAGCTCGGGAAGCACCGTGAGCAACGCCGCCGCGATGACGGAACCGCGCATGTTGCCCAGGCCGCCCAGGACCACGAACACCAGAATGAGGATCGACGTGTTGAAGTCGAACTTGGTGGCGGAGAGCTGCGAGAAGTTACCGCCGAAGAGAGCTCCGGCAGCACCGGCGAGGGCAGCGGAAACCACGAAGGCGATCATGCGGTACTCGGTGACGGAGATGCCTACGGACTCGGCTGCAATCTTGTTATCGCGCACGGCCATGATGGCACGGCCGGTACGGCTGCGAACCAGGTTGAGTACAATCACGAGCGCGACCATAACCAGGATGGCGCCGGCAAGGAAGGTCGAATAGGTCGACACGCCCGATGCGCCCTGGGCACCCTTGATGATGGCGGTGCCGTCCTCAAGCAGGTGCAGGTCGTCGATCGTAGAGTTGCCCGTGATGTTAAAGATCACGTGCAGACCGCGGGAATCGACGCCCACAATGAGGCAGGTGACGATCTCTTTGATGATCTCGCCAAAGGCCAGCGTCACGATAGCCAGGTAATCGCCGCTCAGGCGAAGGACCGGGATGCCGATCAAGAAGCCCAGGATGGCGGCAGCGATAGCGCCGACCACAATGCTGATGATCAGGCGCATCGGATCGGACGGAACGGCGCTCTCCAGCGCGACGGCGGTAACGATGCCCGTATAGGCGCCGACACTCATAAAGCCCGCGTGGCCCAGCGACAAGTCGCCCGCAATACCGACGACGAGGTTGAGCGAGATGGCCATAACGATGTAGGCCGTGATGGGAACCAGCTGACCGGCGATCATGCGCGGGATCATATGGTTGGACTGCATAAAGAACACGATGGCGAATGCCACGATGCACATGGCGTACGTGACAAAGTCGTGACGCGTCTGCTTGTCTTTAAGGAACTTCATAACGCTCACCTACACCTTCTCGGGGACGTACTTGCCCAAGAGGCCGGCAGGCTTGACGAGCAGGACGATAATCAAAACACCAAAGACGATGGAGTTGGCAAGGCTCGTGGAAATGTAAGCCTGAGCCATCGCCTCGATGATGCCGATGAGAATACCGCCGACAAAGGCACCGGGGATGGAGCCGATGCCGCCGAAAACGGCAGCGTCGAAGGCCTTGATGCCAGGCATGGCGCCCGTGGTGGGCTGCAACACCGGCGAGTAGGAGCACAGGAGCACGCCGGCGATGGCGGCAAGGGCAGAGCCGATGGCAAACGTCATCGAGATGGTGCGGTTGACGTTGATGCCCATGAGCTGAGCGGCGGCCTTGTCCTCGGACACGGCGCGCATGGCCTTGCCCATCTTGGTCTTACCTGTAAAGAACATCAGGCCGGCCATGATAACCAGGCAGGCGACGATGGTGACGAGCGAGACGGCGCTTACGTTAAACTTGGCCAAGAACTCCGGCACCTGGAAGGTGACGAGCGAAGTAAAGTTCTTGGGCGTGGCGCCCCACAGGAGCTGCGCGGCGTTCTGCAGGAAGTAGGACACGCCGATGGCCGTGATCAGAACGGCCAGCGGGCCCGCCTGACGCAGCGGCTTGTATGCCAGACCCTCGATGAGAACACCGAGAACCGTGCAGACCACACAAGAGAGAATTACAGATGCCCAGCCCGGGAGGCCGAGATACGACGTGGCGCAGAACGAGACATAGGCACCGACCATGATGACGTCGCCGTGAGCGAAGTTGAGCATCTTGGCGATACCGTAGACCATGGTGTAGCCCAACGCGATGATGGCGTAGACGCTGCCCATGGACAAGCCGTTGACCAGGTATTGGATAAAGACCGTCATGTTCCACATCCCCCTTTCGAATAGGTTTCCAGTTGATGTATGAAACAGGGACGTTACATCGTCCCTAGATACCAAGCAAGCAGGGAAGGCCAAAACCTCCCCTGCTTGGGATCAAAACCGCTCTATGTAAGGCGGCCTATTAGGCCTGTACGTACTTGCCGTCGGTAATGACGTACGCCGTCGGGTCCTTCTGGACCTGACCCTTGTCGTTCCAGGAGAGCTTGCCAGTCAGGCCGTCAACAGTAATCTTGAGCATAGCCTCGGGAAGCTTCTCGGCAACCTCGGTGGGGTCGGCGTCGACGCCCAGGCCGGCCTCCTTAAGAGCCTCGACCACAGCATGCACGCCGTCGTAGGCGTCGGCGGCAAACTGGTCGGGGGTATCGCCGTACTTATCCTTGTAAGCGTTGACGAAGTCGGCATTCTTCTCGTCGTCGGCGGAGAACGGGGTCATGAGCAGCAGACCCTCGGCAAGAGAGGTGTCGAAGCCCTCAACGCCCAGGATGCCGTCCATGCCGTCGCAGCCCATCATCTTGACGTCGTAGCCCATGTCCTTGGCGTTCTTGAGCAGGACGGACGCCGGCGTGTAGTAGATCGGCGCAAAGATCATGGTGGCGCCTGCCTGCTTGGCCTTGGTCAGCTGGTTGGTAAAGCTCGTGGCGGAGTCGTCCTTAAAGGTCTCCTCGTCGACAATCTCAAGCTTAGACTTAGCGGCCTGGGCCTTAAAGGAATCTGCGATGCCCGAAGAATAGGCGTCGCCGGAGTTATAGAACAGCACGAACTTCTCGTTCGCATACTTCTCTGCCAGGAACTTGGCAGCGTTGACACCTTGGTTGGGGTCGGTAAAGCAAACCTGGAAGACGCAATCCTTGCCCTTGGTAACGTCCTCGGAGGACGCGGACGGGGTGATCATGAACGTCTCGGGGTCGTTGCCGCACTCGGCGGCAACGGCGACCGACGCACCCGTGGTGGTCGGACCGACGAGGGCCTGCATGCCCCAGTCGAGCAGGGTGTTGAAGGCGTTGACGGCCTTCTCGCCGTCCGCCTGGTCGTCCTCGGCCTTGCTGACAAGCGGCAGCTCCTTAGTCGAGAAATCCTTGCAGCCAAGCTCGACAGCCTGTGTAACGGACTTGCCGTAGGACGCGTTGGCGCCGGTCAGCGGGCCGATGGTGCCGATCTTAAACGAAGCGTCGCCCGACGCGGAACCGCTGTCGCCGCCGTTGGAGGAGCAGCCAGCTAGAATGGACATCGCCCCCAGACCTGCTGCGCTCGCGATAACGCTCCTGCGATTCATAACAGGGTTCAATGACTTACCGGTGAGGCTCGACATGCGGCTCTCCTCTCAAATCTCGTCGGGTTTCGGTTACCCGACAGGCCATCCTTCGCCGTGTTCGGCGTTCGCAAAATACTAGACGCTTTAGTTAAGGAAAGTGGCGATTATTTCAACTTTTCTTTGGATTTGTTCGTTTATCCATAATTCTGCGTATTTCTATTACTTTATGCAGTAATGCCACTTTATTGTGTGAAAGTAATGTTTCCGTTCTGTTACAGGCGTCCCTGCCCTGAATAAAACGGCCTCACCGGTCGCGCTTTATGCGCACTTAGGCGGCGATGTACTTGCCGTCCTGAATCACATAGGCTGTGGCGGGCTTTTCGACCTGGCCCTTGTCGTTCCACGTCAGCTCGCCCGTCAGGCCCTCGATCTTGATCTTGCGCATGGCGTGGGCAAGGTCGTCGGCAATATCGACACCGTCAGCCGTAATGTCGATGCCCGCTTTATCGATAGCCTCGGCAATCGCATGGACGCAGTCATAGGCATCGGCGGCAAACTGATTGGGCGTCTCGTCGTAGGCGTCCTTATAGGCCTTGACGAAGTCGGCGTTCTTCTCATCGTCAGCAGAGAACGGGGTCATGAGCAGCACGCCCTCGGCAAGAGAGGTATCGAAGCCCTCAACGGAGAGCAGGCCGTCCATGCCGTCGGTGCCCATAAGCGTCATGTCGTATCCCATGTCCTTGGCGTTCTTGAGCAAAACGGACGCCGGCGTGTAATAGATCGGAGCAAAGATAAGCGTGGCGCCGGCCTCCTTAGCCTTGGTGAGCTGGTTGGTAAAGCTCGTGGAAGAGTCGTCCTTAAAGGTCTCGGTATCGACGACATCGAGCTTGGACGCCTTGGCCTGCTCGGCAAAAGCGTCGGCAACGCCCGAGCTATACGTATCGCCGGAGTTGTAGAACAGGGCGATCTTGGCATCCGCGTACTTCTCGGCCAAGAACTTCGCGGCGCTGGCGCCCATGGTGGGATCGGTGAAGCAAACCTGGAAAACCGTGGTCTTATCCTTGGTCACGTCGAGCGACGAGGCCGAAGGCGTGACCATGAGCATATCGTCGGCGATCTCGCCAGAGACAGCGACGGCGGCACCGGTGGTGACGGGGCCGACGAGCGCCTGCATGCCCCAGTCGCACAAGGTATTGAAGGCGTTGATGGCCTTCTCGCCGTCAGCGACGTCATCCTCAGACTTAAGCGAGAGCTTGAGGTCCTTGGTCGAAAAATCCTTGGCGGCAAGCTTGGCACCCTTCTCGGCCGAAACGCCATAGGTTGCCGCGGCGCCGGTCAGAGGGCCGATGACACCGATCTTGAAGGTCTTGCCGTCATCGGTGGGGCCGCCGTCCGAGCCACCCGACGAGCAACCAGCGAGTGCCGCGGTGCTACCGAGCGCCGCGGCACCGGCGAGAAAGTTCCTACGGCTGAGCGTGCTGTTGATGTTGAACATGGTGTCCCCCTTTTCGCTGGCCGCGGTGCGGCCGTCTTGCGGTACAGGGCAAACCTTATGGTGCAAACGTTGACAGTTTGTTACGGAAGTTCGTTTGTAGCGAGCGTGTTTCCAATGTTTCCGCAGCGTTTCGGGGGTGGCGTTTTGTGCTGCTCCCGCTGCCAGGCAAGCACGCGCCCGCACTTCACGCTAGAATGCACTCAACCTTTAAGCGGTTAATCCATCCATAAGATGCACGAAGGAGCTATCTATGAGCGAACCCCTGCGCACCGTGAACGTCGGCCTCATCGGTCTGGGAACCGTCGGCGGCGGCGTGGCCCGTCTGATCAAGAGCCACCACGATGAGTACCTGGCCGCCTACGGCATCGACCTTAAGCTGACCCGCGCCTGCGCGCTTGCCTGGGAGCAGGCCGAAGCCGCCGGTATTGAGCGCGAGGCCTTTACGAGCGACTGGCACGACGTCGTCACCGACCCCGCCGTCGATATCGTCGTCGAGCTCATCGGCGGCGAGCACCCCGCGACCGAAATCTTCACCACCGCCTTCGAGAACGGCAAGCACGTCGTCTCTGCCAACAAGGCCCTGCTGGGCCGTCATGTCGAGACGCTCGCCGAGAAGGCGCGCGCGTGCGGCGTGCAGATTAAATGCGAGGCCAGCTGCGGCGGTGGCATCCCCATTGTCAGCACGCTCGAGCACGACCTGGTGGGCAACAAGATCCTGACCATCGCTGGCATTCTCAACGGCACCACCAACTACATCCTGTCGCGCATGGACGCCGAGGGCGCCGATTACGCTGACGTGCTCGCCGACGCCCAGGCCAAGGGCTATGCCGAGGCCGACCCGTCCGCCGACGTCGACGGCTTCGATGCCGCCAGCAAGACGGCGATTCTCGCTTCCATCGGCTTTGGCACCCGCGTGACCACCGACGATGTGTACCAGCAGGGTATCCGTACCATCGGCGCCGAGGACATCGCCCAGGCCCGCGAGCTCGGCTACACCATTAAGCTGCTGGGCATCGCCCGCAACACCGACGCCGGCGTCGACGTCCGCGTGCATCCCACGCTCATCCCCGCCGACCACATGCTTGCCAAGGTCAACGGCGCCATGAACGCTGTCTACGTGGTAGGCGACGCCGTGGGCGAGACCATGTTCTACGGCGCGGGCGCAGGCTCCTTCCCCACCGCGAGCGCCGTCGTGGGCGATATCCTGTCGCTCTCCGAGCAGATCAGCCGTGGCGTAGCCCCGCTGCCCGAGATTGAGCCCTATGGCCACAACCTCGCCTTTAAGCCCATGAACGAGCTCCAGACCAAGTACTACGTGCGCCTGAAGGTCGCCGACCGCGTGGGCGCCCTGTCCGAGACGGTCGACATCTTTGCCAAGCACAACATCTCGATCTCGCTCATCAATCAGGTCGAGGACGGCAAGTCGGGCGTCAGCGATGCCTGCTCGGTTATCTTCCTGACGCACCGCGCGCTCGAGAAGGACGTCCAGGCTGCCGCCGCCGAGCTTGCCAACGTCGACTGCGTGGCCGAGGTCGCCAACGTCCTGCGTATCGAGGACGTCGAGGCCTGGACCGAAGGCGTTATGGCCAACTAGCCCAACGCTCGCCTAGCAATACGCGCCTTGAGGGCTCCCGTCCGATGTGGGACGGGAGCCCTTTTGTCTCCTGCCCCAAGCACAACGGCAGAGCATATTTGCGCGAGCCGCTCATCGGTAACGCGGGCTACCGTTCACCGATATGCAAACGCGACCGATTCCGGCTACCGCTACGCTGTGCTGCGAATGTCCGCCCGCGATGAGAGGAAGCACCATGTTGCTCGAGGGCAAAAAAGCAATCATCACCGGAGGCACGCGCGGTATCGGCTATGCCATCGCCTGCCGTTTTATCGAGGAAGGCGCTGCCGTCACCGTCTTTGGCTCGCGCCAGGAGACTGCCGACGCGGCCGTTGAGAAGCTGGCAGCCGCCTATCCCGACGCCAAGGTCTGGGGCCGCTCCTGCGACCTCACCTCGCTCGAGGCCGTGACCGGGGCCTTTACCCAGGCTGCAGCCGACATGGGCGGCTTGGACACGGTCGTCAACAATGCCGGCATCTCCCAGCGCTCGCCGCTCCTTAACTATACGGCCGAGGAGTTCGCAAAGGTCATGGACCTCAACGTCGTCGCCGTCTTTAACGGTCACCAGGCTGCCGCCAAGATCATGACCGAGGCCGGCCACGGCGGCACCATCACTACCACAAGCTCGATGGTCGCCAAGTACGGCCAGCCCTCCGGCGTCGGTTACCCCACGTCCAAGTTTGCCGTCAACGGCATGGTCCAGTCGCTCTCGCGCGAGCTCGCTCCCATGGGCATTCGCGTCAATGCCGTAGCACCTGGTGTAACTAAAACCGACATGGTCGCCAACCTGCCCGAAGAGGTCATCAAGCCCATCATCGCCACCATTCCGCTGGGTCGCATGGGCGAGCCCGAGGATGTCGCCAACGCCTTTGTTTTCCTGGCGAGCGATATGTCCTCCTACGTCACGGGCGCCATCCTCCCCGTCGACGGAGCTGCCCGCTCCTAAAGGTCGCAAGCCACAGCTTTAAACCTCAACCGAGCGCACCTTCTTCTATTCGAAAAGGAAACTGCGTCCCATAATTCCGGCTCAGAATGGGATGCGCTTTCCCTAACGAGCCTCTCGCGGAAACTGCATCCCACTCTGAGCGCCCATTCCGGGACACAGTTTCCCAACGCTCCCCGTTTCGGAAACCACATCCCGTTTCGGGTCTTTAAAGCGGGACGCGGCTTCCCCGAGAAAGTATCGACTACTTACCGTCGTCGTCTTCGGCTTCTTCGCGCGCATAGAGCTCCAGCATGCGGCGGCGGTATTCGCGCACGGCGAGCTTGGCGCGTTCCAGGCGGCGACGCTCGCGCGGAGTCAGCTCGGACGGGTCGACCTCGTCTCCATAGGTCTTATCGGCAAGAAGATGTGCCGCGTCCACAATACGGGCATCGATATGACCGCTCGCCGCCTCGGCGGAAAGACGCTCGGCAATCGTATCGAGCGTAGGCAGGCCCTCGAATACGCGACCGTGACCATGCGAGGTCAGCAGCTCGTGCTCGCGTGCGAGCAGGCTCGCCAAATCGTGATGGGCGCGCAGGATGTCGAGCGCATCGGATGGATGCTCGGCAACTTCTGCCACGGCGGCGACCGGCGCAGCATCCACCACGCGGTAGAAGAGCTGCGCGAGCAGCGGCATCAAGAACACCGTGATGGCGCCGGCGGCAACCATAACCGACGCGATGTCTTGCGACAACGCGCCCGCGTTGACGGCAACGCTTGTCACGGCAACGATGATCGGCAGGGCCGTGGTGCAGTACAGGGCCACGGTAATGCGGCCATACGCCGACACATCGCGCGTCGCAGGACAAATGCTCATAGAAATAAGAATGGGCACGGCACGAATAATCAGCAACGCCACGATAAAGCCCGCAAGCAAGCCCGGGCGCGACACCACGGCCGTCAGGTCGATCTTTGCGCCCGATACGGTAAAGAACACCGGAATCAAAAAGCCGTAGGCCAGGCCATCGAGCTTGGTCTCGAGCGTATGGTTGCCCTCGGGGATGATATAGCGCAGGACAAAGCCGGCGGCAAAAGAACCCAACACGATGTCGAGATCAAAGACAGCTGAGAACGCCACGAGCGTGACCAGGATGAGCACCGTCAGGCGCACGAAGGTCTGCGACGTGGTATCGGCGCGCTCCTCAACAAACGCAAAGAAGCGGCTGCCGACGCGCTTGGAGCGGCTCGGGACCACGGCCAGCAACACGCAAACCACCGCAAACAGGCCAAGAATCACGAGCGTTTGGATGCCAGTGCGGGCAGACAGCAGCACCGACATGGCGAGCACAGGGCCGAGCTCGCCCCAGGTGCCATACGCGAGAATCGAGTCGCCCACACGCGTGCCAGTGAGCGAGCGCTCACGCATAATGGGCACGAGCGTGCCGAGCGCCGTAGAAGTGAGGGCAAGCGTCACGGCGATACCGTCGAAATGACTGACCGAGAACCACGGGGTAAAGCGCACGGCAAGCCAGGCGATACCAAACGTGACGACCCACGTCGCCAAGCCGTAGCGCCCCTCGACGCCCGTGATGCTCTTGGGGTCGATCTCAAAGCCGGCAAGCAGGAACAAGAAGGCCAGACCGAGCTCGGACACAAGCGAGACCTCGGCATCTACATGGATGACGCCGAGCATATGGGGTCCCAGCACCGCACCGAGCACGAGCAAAAAGACCGTCTCGGGAACGGGTTTTCCAGGAATCGCCGAGGCGATAAAAGGACTCGCAAAGGCCACGAGTGCGATGATGGCGAGCGAAACGAATGCCATGTGATGCCTTTCTCTTGATTGCGCATCACTGTAGCACCCTCGCCGTCCTCAACGCGCCACGAGCTGTCGTATCATAGTGAGGTTTACAAACATGTGGCTCAAGGCGACCGCGAGGCTTGCCCCGTAAACCGACCGCTGCCGCATACCGTACCGTACGCCCAACCGATCAGGAAGGCAGGAACCAATGGTCTCTCGTATCTACGTGGAGAAGAAACCCGGGTTCGACGTCGAGGCTCAGCAGCTCAAGGGCGAGCTGACCGAAATTCTCGGCATCAAGGGCATCGAGGCCCTGAGGATTATCAACCGCTACGACGTCGAGGGCATCGACGAGGAGCTTTTCCGCTCCTGCGTGCCGACCGTCTTTAGCGAGCCCCAGGTCGATGTGACCTACGACGAGCTCCCCGCAAGCGATGACGCCGTCTTTGCCGTCGAATTCCTGCCTGGCCAGTTTGACCAGCGCGCCGACTCCGCCAGCGAGTGCGTGCAGCTCATCAGCCAGGGCGAGCGCCCCGCCGTGCGCTCCGCCAAGGTCTATATGATCTCGGGCGCTCTGGACGAGGCCGCCATCGATGCCATCAAGCACTACGTGGTGAACCCCGTCGAGGCGCGCATCGCCTCGCTCGACCTGCCCGAGACGCTGTACATAGAGACCCCCGAGCCCCAGCCCGTCGAGGTGCTCGACGGTTTCCGTGAGCTCGACGAGGCCGGCCTTGCCGCCTTTATTTCCGAGCGCGGTCTCGCCATGGACGAAGCGGACATCGCCTTCTGCCAGCAGTACTTCCGCGATGAGGATCGCGACCCCACCATCACCGAGATCCGCGTGATCGACACCTACTGGTCCGATCACTGCCGCCACACCACCTTCGGCACCGTCCTGGACGACGTGACGATCGACGACGCCGTGGTGCAGCAGGCCTTCGACCGCTACATGGAGATGCGCCACGAACTCGGTCGCGACACCAAGCCCGTCTGCCTCATGGACATGGGCACCATCGGCGCCAAGTACCTCAAGAAGACCGGCGTCATGACCGATGTCGACGAGTCCGAGGAGATCAACGCCTGCACCGTCAAGGTGAAGGTCGATGTCGACGGCGAGGACCAGGACTGGCTGTTCCTCTTTAAGAACGAGACCCACAACCACCCGACCGAGATCGAGCCCTTCGGCGGTGCCGCCACCTGCGTGGGCGGTGCCATCCGCGACCCGCTGTCGGGCCGCAGCTACGTGTACCAGGCCATGCGTGTCACCGGCGCCGGCGACCCCACCGTCCCCGTGTCCGAGACGCTCGAGGGCAAGCTGCCGCAGCGTAAGCTCGTGACCACTGCTGCCGCCGGCTACTCCAGCTACGGCAACCAGATCGGCCTTGCCACCGGTCAGGTCAACGAACTCTATCACCCCGGCTACGTCGCCAAGCGCATGGAGGTCGGCGCCGTCGTGGGCGCTACCCCGGCAAACCACGTGCGTCGCGAGTGCCCCGCCCCCACCGACAAGATCATCCTGTTGGGCGGCCGCACCGGCCGTGACGGCATCGGCGGTGCCACCGGCTCCTCCAAGACCCAGAACACCGAGTCCATCGAGACATCGGGCGCCGAGGTCCAGAAGGGCAACGCCCCGGTCGAGCGCAAGCTGCAGCGCCTGTTCCGCCGCGGCGATGCCTGCCGTCTGATCAAGCGCTGCAACGACTTTGGCGCCGGCGGTGTCTCGGTCGCCGTAGGCGAGCTTGCCGACGGCCTGTATGTCGACCTTGATACCGTGACCAAGAAGTACGACGGTCTTGACGGCACCGAGCTCGCTATCTCCGAGTCCCAGGAGCGCATGGCCTGCGCCGTCGCCGACGGTGACGTCGAGGAGTTCATGGGCTACGCCGCCGAGGAGAACCTCGAGGCGACCGTTATCGCCGAGGTTACCGCCGAGCCGCGCATGCGCATGGCCTGGAACGGCGTCGCCATCGTCGACCTGTCCCGCGAGTTCCTCAACTCTAACGGCGCACCCAAGCACCAGGTCGCCCACGTGTGCGCCCGTAGCGTGTGGCAGCCCAGCTGGGCCGGCACCACGCTTGCCGAGCGCATGACCTCGCTCGTCACCGACCTCAACGTCGCTTCTAACAAGGGCCTTTCCGAGCGCTTCGACTCCACCATCGGCGCCGCGACCGTGCTCATGCCCTTTGGCGGCAAGACGCAGCTCACCCCGAGCTCGGCCATGGTCGCCAAGTTCCCCGTGGACGGCGAGACCACCACGGCAAGCGCCATGGCATGGGGCTTCAACCCCTACTTGATGGAAGCCGACCAGTTTGCCGGCGCCTACCTGTCCGTGGTCGAGTCCATCGCCAAGCTCGTTGCCGCCGGCTTTGAGCACAAGCGCGCCTACCTCTCCTTCCAGGAGTACTTCGAGCGTCTGCGCACCGAGGCCGAGCGCTGGGGCAAGCCCACGGCTGCCGTCCTTGGTGCCCTCATGGCCCAAGTCGACCTGGGCGCCGGCGCCATCGGCGGCAAGGACTCCATGAGCGGTTCGTTTGAGGACGAGGCCGGCGAGCTCAACGTTCCACCGACCCTGATCAGCTTCGCTGTGGCAGTGGGCCGCGCCGCCCGCGCCGTCTCGCCCGAGTTCAAGGGTCTGACGCACCGCGTCGTCCGCATCGCCCCCGCCACCTATGGCGAAGACTACCGCCCCGACGCCCAGCAGCTGCTCGCCGCGTTTGACGCCGTCGAGGCGCTCACTGCTACCGGCGACGCCCTGGCCGTCTCCACGCCCGGCTACGGCTGCGGCGCCGAGAGCCTCTTTAAGATGTGCGTCGGCAACCAGATCGGTATCGAGCTTGCCGAGGATGTGGACGTGGAGAGCTTCTTCACCCCGCTCTACGGCAGCTTTATCGTCGAGCTCGCCGATGACGCCGAGCTGCCTGAGGTCGCCGACGGCGTTGTCGTCGAGCCCCTGGGCACCACCGTCGAGGGCTATGTCATCGATACCGGCTCCGAGGTCATCGAGCTCTCCGAGCTCCAGGAGGCCTGGGAGAGCGGCATCGAGGGCGTCTTCGCCTACCGCAGCGCCGGCGAGACCCCCGAGGTCGAGACCATCGACTTCCGCGCCAAGGATATCCACGTGTACGGCGGCGCCAAGATCGCCCGCCCGCGCGTGATCATCCCCGTGTTCCCCGGCAACAACTGCGAGTACGACAGCGCCCGCGCCTTCCGTGCCGCCGGCGCCGAGGCCGACACCTTCGTGATCAACAACCTCACGCCCGAGGCTGTTGCCGAAAGCACCCACGAGCTTGCCCTCCGCATCCGTGCAAGCCAGATCGTCATGATCCCCGGTGGCTTCTCGGGCGGCGACGAGCCCGACGGCTCCGCCAAGTTCATCACGGCGTTCTTCCGCGCTCCCGAGGTCACCGAGGCAGTCCGCGACCTGCTCAAGGCCCGCGACGGCCTCATGCTGGGTATCTGCAACGGCTTCCAGGCCCTGGTCAAGCTCGGTCTGGTGCCCTACGGCGACATCGTCGACGCCACGCCCGACGCGCCCACGCTGACGTTCAACACCATCGGTCGCCACCAGAGCCGTCTGGTGCGCACCCGCATCTCGTCCAACCTGTCTCCGTGGCTGTCGCAGTGCAGCCTGGACGACCCCTACACCGTCGCCATCAGCCACGGCGAGGGCCGCTTTGTCGCCAATGACGAGGTGCTCGCCCAGCTGATCGCCAACGGCCAGGTCGCCACTCAGTACGTGGGTGAGGACGGCAAGCCCAGCATGGACCTTTCCGTCAACCCCAACGGCTCCGCACTCGCCATCGAGGGCATCACGAGCCCCGACGGCCGCGTTCTGGGCAAGATGGGCCATGCCGAGCGTCGCGGCGACAACCTGTACCGCAACGTGCCCGAGTATGTCCCCGGCGATAAGTTCATGCCGATCTTTGAGAGCGGCGTAGCCTACTTCGCTTAAAGCTTTCCCATCGGGTACAATCCCCTCGGGTAACAACACCCGCCACCGGCACATCCGGTGGCGGGTTCTTTTTTGCTTCGCGCATACAGGAAGGACACCATGGAAAGCCGCAATCCGTATCTCGCCACCCTGCCCGGACTCATCCTGGGCTGCCTCGTCTGCTGCGCGCTCTGGGGTTCCGCCTTCCCCTGCATCAAGATCGGCTACGGCCTCTTTGGCATTCCCGCGCACGACAGCGCCTCGCAGCTGCTCTTCGCGGGTCTGCGCTTCACCCTTGCCGGCATGCTGGTCATTGTTGGCATGAGCGTGGCCCAGCGCCGACCGCTCGTTCCGCAAGCGCGTGATATCAAGCCCCTCTGCATCTTGTCGCTCTTCCAGACCATCGGCCAGTACTTCTTTTTCTACCTTGGTCTCTCCCGTGCAAGCGCTATGTCGAGCTCCATCATCGAGGCCAGCGCCAACTTCCTCGCAATCCTCTTTGCCGCCTTGGCGTTTCGCACCGAAAAGCTCGATGCGGCCAAGGTGCTCGGCTGCGTACTGGGCTTTGCCGGTGTCGCGCTCGTCAACCTTTCGGGCGCGGACGGCACCTTTGGCTTTACGCTCGACGGCGAGGGCTTTATCCTGGCCTCCACCGTCGCGGGTGCCCTTTCGACCTGCCTCATTGGCATCTTCTCGCGCGAGCACGACGGCGTCTTGCTTGCCGGGTGGCAGTTCTTGGTCGGCGGCCTGGTCCTCACCGCCATCGGGTTTTTGATGGGCGGCACGCTCTCCCCCACGGCAATTGCCCCCGCCATCGCGCTCATCATCTACATGGCGCTTATTTCCGCCGTCGCGTACTCGCTGTGGTCCCGCCTGCTCGCCGTCAACCCCGTCAGCCGCGTTTCGGTCTTTGGGTTTATGAACCCCGTCTTTGGTGTGCTGCTGAGCGCGCTGCTGCTTGGCGAGGGCGCTGGCACGAGCCCCGTTACCGTCATCGTTGCCCTGCTGTTGGTCTGCTGCGGCATCATCATCGTCAACAAACCAAAAAAGGCCTAACGAACTGCCCTTATTTGGCAGGGGGGATTCACATACTTTAGTTTAATGGAGTACATCGATGAGCTGAGGGGCGCCACGCACGCCAGCGTGCGCCCCTTTTTCTAGCGTATCTGAACGCCGGCTTTCTTTTTCTCGGCCTTGACGCGGTAGAGCTCCGCATCGGCAGCGCGAAGTAAGTCTTGCCAGGTATCAACACTATCGCCGACTCGCGCGTAACCGATGGACATCCGCAATGCATACGGCACCTCGGCACGAGCGAGCTCGTCGTTAATCGCCGAACACAGGTCTATGATGTCCTGCTCCGCCGTCGCCTTTTGGAGCACCACGAACTCATCGCCGCCATAACGTGCGATAAAGCCACCAGACGCCGAGCAGACCTCTTTGAGCGCAGCAGATATGACCTGGAGGGCATGGTCGCCCTCCACATGTCCATAGCGATCGTTAATCTGCTTAAAGCCGTCAGCGTCCATCATGAGCAGATACACATCTTCAGCCTGATCCACATTTGAGAAGAGCGACAGCATATAGGTCTCAAAACGGTTGCGGTTGTTGAGGCCAGTCAACGGATCGGTCGAGATCAGCTGCTCCTGGTAGATGATGTAGAGCAGCAACATGCTAATCATTATGCCGACGCAAAGGCCGGGCACCGAGAACGCGACCTGAAAGGTGCCACCCACCAGAGCGGGAATAGCGAAGAATGCCAGTGTACGATAAATGGCCTTCTTTTGCAGGCTTTCAACCCGTAGGGAATGCACAAAAGCGTGCAAGGACGTATATATGACGTAGCAGTAGCTAACGATAGGCTGAATCATATAAAGCGCTCCGCGACGATATACGCCCTGCGCATCGATGTAGAACAAGGCATGGGTCCAGTAACTGGTAAACGCCAGCGCGACCACCAAGACCGTAGGCAATGTTACAAGCGCCACTCTAGAGCGCGCGGTCAAAAGGCGAGAGCCCTGCACCGTCTCGGAATAGATAAACCAAATGAGACACGCGATGGCAAAGAGCGAAAACGAAACCGCGTTGGAAATCCAGTTGACAGCAATGCCCAACGTGCCGTCCAAACCGTCCGAAAGCGTCCAGATCATATCGAAGAAAACGTACGCCGCAGAAGTATAGCCGAGCATGCTAAACAAGAGCTGCTGGGTGCTCGAGAACAGGGAGCGACGGCTTCGCGCGGCAAGCCCGATAAGAACAATCATGCACAGCAGGAATATCTCGATCTTGAGTGCCTTAACCACTAGACGCCATCCCTTCAATATCCAAGTGGTCAGAATCGTCCGATTCGTGTCTGGGCAACAAACACCCCCTACTCCGCAGGGGTAATGGGAATAATAGCAGAGCGCCCGAACGTTACCGCAAGACAGCTTTCGTTCGGGCGCTCGAACGGCGCGAATTGCACGCCGGAATCTATTATCGGCAACGGCCGTTACTCACCGTCGACATCGGTTGCGACAGCCTCCTCGATGGCCTCGACACCGGCGGGCGACAGGTCTTCCTTGCCCTGACAGAACTTCTTGTCAACCCAGCCGGTCAGAATCGGAGCCATGATTGCCGTGATGATAACGGCGGTGGCGATCTGGGCGTACGCAGTGGGTGCAAGCTCGGCGTAGCGCGGCGCGACCTCAGCGAGGGCGACCGGCGTGGTCATAGCCGTACCGGCGATGGTGGAACAAGCCACGGCAGCCTTGCCGTTACCACCGCACAGGCGCTCGAACGCAAAGGTGATGGGACCGACGACAAACAGCGTGACAAGGCCCAGCAAGATGCCGGAAATACCGCCGGTGATAAAGCTCGACAGGCTCATAGACGCACCGAGCTGAAATCCGATGACGGCAATCGCGGGATTGGCACCAGGAACCAGCAAGTTCTTGATAAACGGGAACAAGTTGCCCAGAACCATGCCGATAACAAGCGGCAGGATGGATCCGATGATGGTGCCGACGGGAATGTTGGCGAGACCCGAGACACCGAGGATGATCATGGTGACGGCGGGGCCGGCCGTAAAGAACAGGATACCGACGGCGCCCTGCTCGGACTCATCGCCGAACTCGCCCATGATGCCCGTATAGAGCGCCATGTTGCAAAACGTGATGCCGCCGATGATAGATACGGAGCCCAGGCCCAGGAAGTTGTCGTTAAAGAAATATGCCACACCCAAGCCAAGGGCGGCTGCCACCACAAGCTTAGGGATCAGAACGACGATACCGGTCTTGATGGCGCCCGGCGTGGACTTAAAGCTAATGCCGGCACCCACGAAGAGCAGGATCGCAGCGACGATGGTATTGGAGCCGCCGCGGCAGGCAGCCGTAAAGAAGCCGCCGATCTCAAAGACCTGCGGACAGAAAGTGTTGAGCAAAAGGCCAACGATCATGGGATAGATCATGATGTCACCCGGGATACGCGGGACTTTGAATTTGTTTTGCTCGTTGGCGGTTGCTTCCTGTGCCATGAAACCCCCATTTCCGTTGACGAGGCACAAAATCCCACGTCACACTTTGCTACAGTAAAGTTTGACCATGGTATCAGAAGAAGCAGACCGGCTCAGTGAGAAATTCGATTCGTTGGGCCGGAACGCCAAACGTGCCCCGCTCTTATATGAGGCTCAAGACGATATAGAGCACGATGCCCGAGACGCAGCACCACAGCATCGACTTTGTCTTCACAGCCACCACCACTACGCCGGCAGCCGCAATCCAAGGAATCAAGCCCTGCCACAAGCCGGCGTCGAAAGCACCAGGGCTTATCAAATCGTTGGCGACCAGCGCCGCAAAGGCGGCGGGCGGAATATAGCCCAAGGCCTCGGTAACACGAGGCGACAGCGTTCTCCCGCGCAAGGCGAACGCCGGCGCGATGCGAAAGAACGCGATTGCAGCCCACGACGACAGCCACAGACCCAAAAACTCATTAACGGGCATCGCGAGCGCCCCATCCTTCGGCGAGGGCATCGCACGCAAGCGCCGCGACAACGCCGACGAGCACACTTACCGGCACGGCGATATTCGTCCACCCCAAGAACTTGCATATGGCGACGGACACCGCAGCCAAACCGGCAGCTACGACATTGCCGCGCGACAGTCGCTGCGAAAAGAGCAGGCAGATAAAGAGCGATGTGCAGACAAAACCCGCAATAGCGGTGGGAACATCGACAACGGCGCCGACGATGGCGCCCGTCGTACACGAAACGCCCCATGTCGCGATGAGAATCGCGTTGAGCACAAAGGACTCGCGCGGGCCCCAATCCTCCCCTTCAACCAGCCTGGCAAGCGAGATGCCATATGCCTCCTCGGTAAGTGTCGCGGAAACAGCCAACGCCTGACGCTTCGAGGCGCCCGTCAGATGCGGTGCGATCGATGCCGAATAAAGTGCAAAGCGCGAGGAGATGGCGGCGACGCTCGCGATAATCGAAGGTGCCGGTACGCCCGCCAGCCAAAGATTGCAGACCATAAGCTGTCCGCTGCCCGTCACAAACGTGCTGCTCAGAGCAAAGACCATCCAGGGCTCCATTCCCGTCTGCCCCATAATCATTCCGCACGGCGCGCCTATCGCAACATAGGTAAGCATCACCGGCCAGACGATTTTAAAGATCCTAAGGACCATGCCACTCCCATTCTGGTAAGTCGTCTGCAGCGCGCCTCGCAACGCAGCAGAAATATCAACCGGTGGCAATAAAGTTCGCCTACAATTGCCACCGGATCGAAAGACACAACTTTTTAGGAAGTCATTATGACAGCTATCGATCGAGACCGGGCGCGCGCGGCCTTCAAAAGCTACACCGATGCTTACGATGCCGACAATCCGCGTATCGCGCTTAAAATCGAGCATACGTACCACGTTGCCGAGGCATGCGATGCCGTGGCGCGCGAACAGGGCTGGTCACCTCAGGACATTGACCTAGCGTGGCTTTGCGGCCTGCTGCACGATATGGGTCGCTTCGAACAGCTGCGACGCTGGGACACGTTTAAGGATGCCGAGAGCATGAGCCATGCGGCGTTGGGCGTCGAGGTTCTCTTTGGCGAAAACCCTGCAGACGCGCCCGCGACAACAAGTATCCGCGACTTTATCGACGATCCGGTAGAAGACGAGCTCATCCGTGCAAGCATCGCCCACCACAGCGATTTTCGCCTACCCACGGAACTCGACACCCGCACGCGGAACTTCTGCGATATCGTGCGCGATGGCGACAAAATCGACATTATGCGCACCATCGCCGACAGCACCGTCGACACCATCCTCAAGGTGGATGAGGACACGTTTCTCGCCAGCCACTTCTCGACACCGACGCTGGCCGCCTTTGACGAGCACCGCTGCGTCGCACGCGATGAACGCGACGAGTCCGCAGACTACCTGGTGGGACTCATCTGCTTTATGTTTGAGCTCGTCTATCCGGCAAGCCGCGCGCTGGCGCGCGAGCAGGGCGATATCTACCGCCTGCTCGACGCGCCCTTTGGCATTACGCGCCCCTTTACCGATCCCGCCACGCAAGCGACCTGGGAGCGCCTAAAGGACGAGATGCGCGACTGGCTGGCGCGCGCCTAGCGCTCAAGCTGGGCCAGCAGCTCCTCGACGACCTCGACGGCATCACCGACAACCTTATACTGGGCAGCACCAAAGATGGGGGCATCCGGGTCCTCGTTGATGGCGATAATGCACTCCGACCCACCGATGCCGGCAAGATGCTGGATAGCGCCCGAAACACCGATACTCACGAGAAGCTTGGGCGAAACCGATACGCCCGTCTGGCCAATCTGATGGCGATACTCCAACCAGCCGGCCTCCACGACAGGTCGCGTGCAGCCAAGCTCGGCTCCCAGAGCCTCGGCGAGCCTTCGCATCAGCGGCAGGTTTTTCTTGGAACCAATGCCGCGACCCACCACGACCAGGCGCTCGGCATCGGCAATTGATGCCTGTTGCCCCCACTCCTCAGCGGGAATCGAGATCTCAACACGAGCCTTAGCATCATCCGTAAGTGATATCTGGGTAATCGTGCCGGAGCGGCCGTAGTCAAAGTCGGACGCCTTAAAGATGCCGGGGCGCACCGTTGCCATCTGAGGACGATGGTTGGGGCAGACGATGGTGGCCATCAGGTTGCCGCCAAACGCCGGACGCGTCTGCTGCAGCAGACCCGTCTCCGTATCCATTGAAAGTACGGTGCAGTCAGCCGTAAGGCCCGTCTGCAGGCGCACGGCAACGCCAGGCGCCAGCTCACGGCCAAAGGCGGTCGCACCGTACAGAATGGCCTCGGGCTTGCGCTCTGCCACCAAATCGCAGATCAGCCGGGCGTAGACCTCCGCATCATTCTGGCGCAGACGCTCGTCGCGACAGACCAGGACCTCGTCTGCACCGGCGTAAACCAGATGCTCCAGGTCACCGAGAGAACCCTCGGGGCCCATGCCGACCAGCGCCACTAGGCGACAGCCGCGTGCATCGGCAAGTTCGCGGCCCTTGCCCATAAGCTCATAGGCAACGGGAGTCACGGCGTCGTGCTCGTCAGTCTGCACGAAGACCCAAATGTCTCGATATGCGTCAAGGTCTGCCGCGCCAGCGGCCTCATCACGCTCGATCGAGATAGCGTTGACGGGGCAGGCGTCGACGCACCCGCCGCATAGGATGCAGCCGTCGGTTACGCGGGCGCAACGGTTGGGCCGCTCGCCTTCCACTACGATGCCGCCCGAGGCACAGGCGCGAACGCAGCGACCGCAGCCGATACAGGCTTCGCTATCGATAATCAGTTCGCTCATCTATGCCATCCCCTCGATAATCTTGGCAAGTTTCGCCGCCTGCTCGGACGCCGTTCCGTCAACGGCCTCGCACGTTTGGTCGCGGTCGGGCACAAACGATCGCACGACCCGTGTCGGCGAGCCGGCAAGACCGCAGCGCGCAGGGTCGGCGTTCACGTCGGCAGCGCTGACCACGCGCACGTCCGCCTCCTCGGCCGCACGAATACCGGCAATGCTCGGCATACGCAGCTGGCCGATCTCCTTGGCGGTCGTCATCGCGCACGGCATCTCCAGATACACCGTCTCCTCGCCGGCATCGCAGCCGTGGACAAGCGCCAGTGAACCACAGGTCGTAAAGCCCGCGCTCTGCACGCAGCTCACGTCGGTCACGCAGGGAATCTCAAAGGCACCGGCAAGCTCGGGACCAATCTGGGCCGTATCGCCGTCCACCGCCATCTTGCCGCAGATGAGCAGGTCGAAGTCCTCATCAAGCGCCTCGATGCCGCACTTGAGGGCATAGGTGGTTGCCAGGGTATCGGCACCCGCAAAGGCGCGATCGGTTAGCAGCAGCGCGTCATCGGCGCCTCGGGCGATGCAGTCGCGCAATAGCGATTCGGTCGCGGGGATGCCCATCGACACCACCGTTACGCGCACGTCCATGCCAAAGCCGATAAAGTCGTCCTTCAGCGCCAGCGCGCATTCCAAAGCGCTCGCGTCAAAGGGATTAATGACCGCCTGTTTGCCATCGCGCACGATGGTATTGGTCTTGGGGTCCATCTTGACCTCGGTGCTGCCCGGCACCGCCTTGACACACACCACCATATGGAAATCGCTCATCTTCACGCGCCTCCTTTCTGGACGAGCTCATCCAAGAGCTTCTCCGAAAACAGGTTGCCGCGACCCAACTGCCCGGCAGGATCGAGCTGGAGCTTGAGCCGCGCCGACTCGACCATGGCCTCGTGACCGTACATCGTCTCCAAGAAGCCCGCCTTGATCTTGCCGACGCCGTGTTCGGCGGAGACGGCGCCGCCCATGGCCGTGACCTCGGAAGCCCACTGGGCAAAGAGTTCTCCGCCGCAGCGGTAATCCTGCGCATCGCGCGGCAGGATATTCACATGCAGATGGTTGTTGCCGATATGCCCCCAGGCGGCAGACTCAAGCCCGCTATCGGCCAGCGTGCGGCGATAGAGGGCAACGACATCGGCCAGGCGCGCGTTGGGCACCGACATGTCCGAGCCCAGTTTGGTGATGGTAGGATCTGTGCGGCGACGCTCGTCGATGAGCATGTTGACGCTCTCGGGAACCGCATGGCGGAAGAACCGCTGGCACTCGCGATCGACCTCGGTGCGCGCGACCCAGGTCGCGTCGTCGCGCCCACCCGCAAGCTCCAAAACCCATCCCAAGTGGTACAGCTCCTCGGTCGCCTGCGCCTCGTCGTCGCAGTCGAGTTCCACGTAGACGCAGACCTTTGCCTCATCGTCGAGTGCCGGCAGTGAGGCAAATGCGGTCGATCGCTCGCGCTGGCGGCGAAGGATATCTAGGGCGCCGGCATCGAAATACTCAATAGCGGCCGCGTGGGACAGGACCGGGCGCACGGAATCGGTAAAGGCAACGGCCTTGTCCTCGCTATCGAAAAAGCAGCTCACGCCCCACGCAACCGCGGGAGCAGGCTGCAGGGCGATCTCGAGCTCGGTGATAACGCCGAGCGTGCCGCATGCGCCGATAAAGAGATCGATGGCGTCCATATTGTCCGCAACAAAAAAGCCCGAAGCATTTTTGGTCTTGGGCATGGTGTAGTCAGGAAGATCGAGCTCAAGCGAACGACCTTCCACCGTCACAAGTGACAGGCGACGGCCCTGAGCAAAAACCTCACCGCGGTGAAGCTCGAGCAAATCGCCATCTGCCAGCGCAACGTGAAGGCCCGTGATATGCGGGCGCATGGGGCCATAGGCATAGCTGCGGGCACCGGAGGCGTTGCACGCCGCCATACCGCCCAGACAGGCAGATGCCTCGGTGGGATCGGTGGGAAAGAATTGCTCGGGAGCTTCTTGGAACTCCTCGTAGGCTTCAAGCGATGCCTGGTCCCAGCCGGCAGTCGGCAGCACTTTCTTGCCCAGTTGCTTGCGCAGCTCAGACAGCACGACGCCGGGCGCCACACGCAAAAGAAAGCGGCCCTGCTCATCGCGGCGAATGCCCAGGTAGCGATTCATGCGGGAAGTATTGAGAATGTGACCGCCATGAGGCACGGCGCCGGCGGCAAGGCCGGTCCGGGCGCCCTGAACCGTCACCGGTACACGCTCGGCATGGAGCTTTTTCAAAATGGCGCGGACCTCGTCCTCCGTTGTCGGAAACGAGATGCTCGAGGCCTCGCCCGATGCGCGAGACTCATCGCGACCATACTCTTCGAACTCGTCGGTGAAGGGTTTGATAGTTGCAGACACGCGAACTCCCCCTTTAGCTAACTACAGTGTTTGCAGGGAGATGTTACCGCATCGTTTCGTCGACGTGTTCGAGACCGTCTCCATAATTGGCGATTTTTACGTTCGTGCAATTCGGCGAGCGGCAAGGTTTCCTCGGCAGACGATGCTTTTGACACATGTCGCTTTACCGCCAGCGACCACGCAATTGTTGCTCGAAAAAAGTTGAAGTAATTTTTACCATCTTTCACCTGCGGAGATGTCAATCCGTCAAGCATTTGGTCAGAAATTGGTCAAGTAGTGACTGATACGGTCGGCATCAACAGCCAAAACCAATGGAAGTTTTGGCCCCAGAAGCAGGGAGGTTCCCATGGCATATTACTGGCCCCAGTACGGCGTCGCCATCGAGGTCGACGACGATCCCTATCTCCTGCCTTTCGACGAAGAGGCGTTCCCCGATACGACGGTCTACCACGTCACCACCGATGTTATCTGCGACCCCGAGTCGTTCTCGACGCTCGCCCACCACATCGCGCGTATCCACAACATCGAGCTCCCCCACGACTTCGACGAGCTCATCTACTCGCGCCGCCTGATGCTTCACATGCTCTTTGGAGCGGACCCGTCCACGTTCGCACGTGTCTATACCACCAAGGACGCCGCATGAGTGCGAAGAAGCCGCCCCGCCTTGCAGGACTGGGGCGTCGCAAGAAACTCGTCGTTGTCTGCTTGGCTATCGTCTGTGCCCTCGTCGCCGTAGGGCTATACGCCTGGCAGTCGCAGCCCGTGCCCGAAGCAGGCGCCTCAGTCACGACGGCAGAGGGTAAATCGCGCCAAGAAATCCAGGATGAGCTCGACGCCATCGTCCGCGACAACATGATGACGATCTCGGTCGCGCCGGTCGCACAGTTGCAGGAAGGCGGCAAGTTGCGCGTCAACGTGCAAAACGTCCAAGACAACAAGTTTCCCCAGCGTTTCCGCGTGATTCAAAACGACGAGACCATCTATGAGTCCGGTGTGGTCGAAGCCGGCAAGACGGTTGAGACCTGCCCCGCCGGCGATATCCAAGAAGGCGAGGCATATATCGAGATTCAGGCACTCGATGCCAAGACCTACGACACCCACGGCAATCCGACGCGCGTCAAAGTGCGGGTGGCCCAGGCAGAAGGTTAGTGACCGACGCGCTCGTAGGGGCAGCACCCTGTCCCCATTCGTCCAACCATCACGGAAACAGTCCGTGACGAGCAGAAAGGATCGATTATGAACACACCCATGAACCTGAGCGGAGCCAGGGCACTCGCCGTGGGCGCAGGGCTTGCGCTCGCGCTCGCAATGGGCGCCGCCCCGACGCCAGCTCTGGCAGCCGGGCGCGTTGGAACCACGAAAGTAATGGTCAGGACCGAGATCGACAACGTAGAGTTCAAAGTTCCGACGGTTATTCCCTTCGTCGCCAAGGCCGACGGCACGCTTCAGGGCCCCTCAGAAGACGCGACCACCATCGACAATCATTCGGCCTACGGCATCCATGTCACCAACATGAAGATCGACGCCATGAACACCTGGACCATTGCCGCCGACGCCAAGGCCGGAACCGCGCAGAATTCCATCGACTTTAAGGTCGGCCCCGACGGCGCACTCCAGAACGCCAGCGCCGCAATGCAGGAGACGGGCCTCGATCTTTCCAAGAATGCAGCCTTCGACATGGGCTACCAGGGCATTGCCGGCGGCACGGACAAAATTAAGCTCAAGACAAGCGGAAACGTCGCCCGCGTCACGCGCGACATCTTCCGCGTAACCGGCGAAGGCGATCAGGTTGCAACGATCACCTGGACGGTCGAGCCCGGTGCGCACACGGCATAAGGCCGTCGCCCTGGCCGCCGCCGTCAGTATCCTAGCGTTTGGGCCAGCCATGGCCTTTGCCCAGCAAGAACAGGCGCAGGCCGCCACGCAAGTGACGGTCGACCTCTCGGAGCTCGACCGCGGCAACTGCAAGGAACCGTTGGCACAGGCAGACGACAGACGATGGCTCTTGGCAGCAGGCGCCACGGCAGCAGGTGCGGGAACCGCCGGCCTCGGTCTGCACATCAAACGCAGCCAGAAACGAAACACGGACAGGCCGCACTAAATTAGCTAAGGAGACCCCATGGCATCGAAGAACCTTTTGCCCGTCGTCGCACTCTGCGGCGCGCTCGCAACCGGAACGCCTGTCGCCGCTTGGGCGACTCCCGTCATGGCGGACTCCTTACCAGCAGCCCTAAGCTCTGCACCAAATCCGTCGAGCGCCATTGCGTGCAAGCGTTTTTCGATCGCACAGGCCGCAATCTCAACCTCGGGATGCCTTCGTCGTAATACGGACGGCTCGATAGTCGTGGATATCAATCGTTCGAACAAGGCAAACGGCTCCCAGGCGGGGTGCGCCGTCTGCACATGGCGCTCGGTTGTGCTCGATGCAGATGGCGATCCATGCAATTTAGAGCTGCGCATCGACATCGCTTCGGTCGATGACTCGGCGAACGTAGCGAAGGTCGCCTTCGACGGTGCGTTTTTCGAGAAAGGAGGCGGTATATGTCTGGGCTGCGCCGCCGCGAATGCAGACGATGTGCAGCCCACCCTCTCATTCACAGCATCGTTGCGGCTGACCAAAGCCGACACCGATGCCATCGCGGCGGGAGAAGCATCCCTGCTGTTCTACGCCGTCAGCACCAAAGACACAGACGCTCATTTCGAGAAGTCAGCCGGATCACTCAGCCTTACACGAGGGACAGAGGCAGGCCCTATTGAAATCGATGCCCACGCGCAAAGCAGGCAACGCATTCTTGCCGACCCGGCGCTTCTCGAAATGGAGTGGAACGGATCCGGAGCCATCAGAATTCTCCCCTCCGCGCTTGACGCCAAGACGCTCCCCTCAAACGACGAACCCATCAACGCAACCATACAAGAAGAGAGCACGGACAAAGAAGCAGGTGCGGGCGACACGCTGTCGCCGACAAACAGCGTCCCAGCTTCTTTCGAAGCACCGAATGAGCCCGCTACCGGTCCAAACGATCCCGAGCTCGCGGACAGTCTGGGGCTTGCTGATCCTCAGGAGATCGATGAAGGTAACTGCTGCGTGCTTGCCGCCCTCGACCACACAGAGGTCATCGATGCTGCAAACATCGAAGTTGCCGCCGCCAATCAGCCCGTCCGCAAGTCGGCCATCATCGCATTTCCCGAATCCATCGAAGTCGTCTTTTTGCCATCAGGCGAGGTCGTGGCCCCAACACTGCTCACCTTGTTGGGCGCCAAGAATACTCGAAACGAAATTAAAAAGGTCACGGTTGTCGACCCTGCAACCACCGCTAAACTGCGTCTATACGCCGTTGCCCCAGACGGAGGCAAGACCTTGGAATTCGATGGCGACACACTTCTAGCCTGGCGACGTCTGGACATTATGCAAGACGTCTCGTATCAGATCGAACTCGAAGGGTTTGATCGTGCCCGCGATGCCAATATCATCGCCGCGGCTATTGAATCCCCACAGCGGCTTATGACACTGCGCTTTGACTACTATCCCTATGTCCCGACAACCACCTGAGGCTTAAATGCTGCGCATCATTCCTAATACCACTTATATAACGTATTAGATGAGTCGCGATGTGCCTCGCATTTCGTTCTGCTACGATTGCCACGTTGGCATCAATACAGGAGGGCTCATGCCGGGCTTGGGAACAATCATCAACGTTGCGCTTTTAGTTGCGGGCGGTCTTTTGGGATTAGCGGGCGGCCGCTTCATTACACCGCGCATCCAAGACACGCTCATGAAAGCATCGGGGCTGTGCGTCCTGTTTATCGGCCTGGGCGGCACCATGCAAAAGATGCTCATCATCGATGGAAAGGCGCTAGCGACCACCGGTACCACCATGCTCATCGTCTCATTTGCGCTCGGTTCGCTCATCGGCGAGGCCATCAACTTGGAGGCCGCCATCGAGAACCTTGGCGAATGGCTCAAGCGCAAGACTGGCAGTGAGGGCGATAACGAGTTCACCAACGCTTTTGTCTCGACTTCACTCACCGTGTGCATCGGCGCCATGGCCATTGTGGGATCGATCCAGGACGGCCTGCTCGGCGACTGGTCAACGCTTGCCCTCAAGGGCGCACTGGACTGCATCATCGTCTGCACCATGACGGCCTCGCTTGGCCGCGGCTGCATCTTCTCCGCCCTGCCCGTCGCCGTGTTCCAGGGGACGATCACGTTGTTTGCCGGCGCGCTCTCCCCCATCATAACCACAGCAGCCCTCAACAGCCTTTCGCTCGTAGGCTCCATGCTCATCTTCTGCGTCGGCGTCAACCTCATCCGTCCTCAGACCTTCCGCACGGCCAATATGCTTCCCTCCGTCGTCATCGCCGTCATATACGCCCTCCTGTTCTAAATCTATCAACGCAGCGGTATCTCGAACATCTGTTTGATGCTGTGCTATGATATGAGGTCACCGTAGCTGCGTTCGAGAGGAGGAGCGGTGGCCGACCAGGACATCAAGATGCTCATCGAGCGCATTATGGCCGAGGCCCGGACCCATCAGTCCGCCCGCTTCTCAAACGAAACCTACGCAGACGAGCCGATTCTCAAAACCGGCCGACAGATGCAGAATTTCCTCCCCGACCAGTACCGTAAAATGCGCGAGATATCGCGCTGGCAGGATGACCCCAAGGGCGGTGCGGGCCGCTGGCTCTCGGAAGCCGAGCTTTTTTACCGCCAGGGCCTGCTGATGGCCGACTTTGAGGACGACTGTCCCTACAACGGCACCTTTAAGTCGTACTTTCCCACCTACAACGCCATGAGCGACCGGCAACTGCGCGGCTACTTTACCTGGCGTGCCCAAGTGCGCCGCGGAACCGTCGAGGAAACGTCTACGTCCTTTGCCTTTCTGTATCTCTATGAGCTGATCTGCGGCATTGGCGTAGATAATCCACTCGATGGTTTTAACAAGATCAAGGCTTTTTGGGATGTCTATCGCGCCTTCGAGCCCGGCATCGACCGGTTTGCGCGCGTGTGGCTGCAAGATTACGCCGTGTTCCACGGGCTCGACCCCAAGCTGCTTCGCGACTCTAAAACCGTCATGTTCGATAACGCCCTTATCGAACTGCGGCGCGCGGCACGAGACCTTGTACCGGCACCGTCCGGCCAGACCCCTAAGCGTCGCAAAACCTCCGAGCCCACGCTCCCCCTTCCGCCCGATGAGGTGCGCGAGGAGCGACTCATGGCCGCCATCAACGCCCTCTCCACGTACAACCTAAGTAGCTCGCGGCTCGACCGCAGCCACCACCGTGATCTGCGCCACGTGGCGTGCGCCGTGTATGTCCGCATGGTGCGCTACTATGACACGCACCGAAAGACCGGCATCGTGGCAAGTTTATTTGGGGAGGAGACGGCCATGCCCTACACCATGTTTGCCTCGGCCGTATTCTTTGCGCCCGAGCGCCACGAGGACTGCGAATACCGTCTGGACCCCATCCATATCTACCGTTGCCAAAACGGCTTTTGGGAATGCATGCGTATCCACGGTAGTAGGCAAAAGAGCAGCAAGCTCGGTGAAATGATGCGCGCCTGCGACCAACGCCTGCGCCTGGCGCTGGACCCTGCCCATCCCCTTAAGGAAGAAAAGGTCCCCAAATATCTAGCCAAGATTATCGATGACGAGATTGTGGCATGGCTTTCGTGGGACGCCGCACACCAGCCCGTCAAGATCGATATCGATCTGAGTCAGCTGGGGCATATTCGGAGCGCCGCCGCACAAACGCGCGAGGCGCTTTTGATTGACGAGGAACGCGAGGACGGCGCGTCCGCAGAAGCCGAGGCAGCGGACTCAGGGCAACCGGAAGCCGAGCCCGTAGCCGACGCGATGGTCGAGGCGGTCGCGGCGGCTGCAGGGCAGGACGAGTCCGACGAGCCGACCATATCCACCGAACAGTTTGGTGTCGTGGCACCGCTTCTCGCGCCGACGCCCGCGTTCGCAGCTGCTACACCCGCTGACGCCACAAACGAACTCGCGCCCGCCGCAGACGCCTATCTCCGCGCGCTGCTCGAGCACAACGCAGTACAGGCGGAATCGGCGGTAGTGCAATCGGAGCAGAGCGAGGACATGCTCGTCGATACCATCAACGAGGCGCTCTTTGACCTGGTGGGCGACACCGTAATTGAATTTAGTGCGGCAGGGCCGCAGATTATCGAGGACTACGAAGCAGACGTGAGAGGATACCTAGACCATGAGTGATACCGCATCCGCAGCACCCCGCGTGCCCAAGCGCGTCGCCGCCGTCATTCTCAACTCGCTCAAGGGCGGCGTGGTCCCGCGTATCGGCCTTCCCTACATCACCGTAGGGCGCGAGGTCGAGATCCGCGCCCTGCTCACCGATCTGAGCCTCATCGCCGACGGTGGCGCGAGCTTCCGTTTCCTGGTCGGTCGTTACGGCGCCGGCAAGAGTTTTTTGCTCCAGACCATCCGCACGCACGCCATGGGCGAGGGATTCGTCGTCGCCGATGCCGACCTATCCCCCGAGCGCCGCCTGCAGGGCGGTCAGGGACAGGGCCTTGCCACCTACCGCGAGCTCATCCGCAATATATCGACTAAAACGCGCCCCGAGGGCGGTGCGCTCAACCTTATCCTGGATCGTTGGGTCGCCTCGTGTGCCGACGTCGATGAGTCGGTCGTCAATGCCCAACTGGCCCCGCTCGAGGAGATGGTCCACGGCTTCGACTTCACCCGCATGCTTCGCCGCTATCGCACGGCCGTATCCGAGGGCGACGAAGAGGCCATGAGCCGCGTGACCAAATGGATCCGCGGCGAATACCGCACCAAGAGCGAGGCGCGCACCGAGCTGGGCTCCTCGACCATCATCAGCGATGACGACTGGTACGACTACGTCAAACTCATTGCGCGCTTTTTGGTCTGCAGCGGCTACAAGGGCATGCTGGCGCTCATCGACGAGCTCGTAAATTTGTACAAGATTCCCAACGCCATCACGCGACAGTACAACTACGAGAAAATCCTAACGATGTACAACGACACGCTGCAGGGCAAAGCGCAGTACCTGGGCGTGATCATGGGCGGCACGCCGACCTCTATCGAGGACCGCCGCCGTGGCGTATTCTCCTACGAGGCCTTGCGCAGTCGACTCGCTCAGGGCCGCTTTGCGCGCGAAGACCTTAAGGACATGCTCGCGCCCATCATCCGCCTGCAGCCACTCACCTATGAGGAGCTGCTGGTGCTGATCGAAAAACTCATGCAAATTCACGCCGGCTACTTTGGCTGGACGCCCACACTCACCGAGAACGACTTGGTTGACTTCCTCAAGATCGAGTTCGGTCGTGTGGGAGCCGACACGCATCTGACGCCGCGTGAGGTCATTCGTGACTTTATCGAGCTGCTCGACATCCTGTGTCAGAACCCCGATGCAAATGTGGCCGAACTGCTGCAAAGCGTCGGTGGCGACGCGCTGGCGCCGGCAGCAGCAACAGGCGACACCGGCACCGCAAGCGGCGACCGCAACTTCGCCGAATTCACCATCTAACCTGCCAAAAAGGGACAGGTTTATTTTGGTAGGTTTTATCTGGGCAAACGTTGAGGCAGCAATGCAGCAAACCGTTGTCCGCCGCGTTGAGAAGTTCTGTTTTGAGAGGAGGGCCCGTGAACGCCTTTGACCGATATGCCCCGTTTATCCAAGACTTCATCTACTCCCACGATTGGGAGAGCCTGCGCTCTATCCAGGTTGCAGCGGCAGATGCCATCTTTAACACGCAAGACAATGTGCTCCTGACGGCATCCACAGCTTCCGGTAAAACCGAGGCGGCCTTCTTTCCCATCTTGACCGAGTTTTGGGAAAACCCGCCTGCAAGCATAGGCGCCCTCTACATTGGTCCCCTCAAAGCGCTCATCAATGATCAGTTCGTCCGCCTCAACGACCTCTGCGAAGAGGCCGATATCCCTGTCTGGCACTGGCATGGCGATGTCTCGCAGTCGCACAAGGCTAAGCTCATCAAAAAACCGAGCGGTATCTTGCAGATTACGCCCGAGTCACTCGAAGCGCTCTTAATCCATAAGCACATGGCGATCCCGCGCATGTTTTGCGACCTGCGCTATGTGGTCATCGATGAGGTCCACTCGCTCATGCGCGGCGACCGTGGCGGGCAAACGCTCTGCCTTATCGAGCGACTCTCGCGCATGGCCGGCGTGCGGCCTCGCCGCATTGGCCTTTCGGCTACCATCGGCGACCCCGAGCGCACGGGCACTTTTCTCTCACAGGGAACGGGGCGCGACTGCGTTATCCCCCGCTTTGAAGAACCGCGCCGCGTGTGGCGCATCTCCATGGAGCACTTCTACAACTCGGGCCCCCAGGCACAGCAGCGGGGATTCGTGGGCACAGGTCCTCAAGAGGCCGAAGTGCTTGCGTGCGAGCGCATCGAGGCGGCGGCATCCGCGGCACTGCCGGCCGACACCCAAGACATGCGCCACAGCGGACAACTCACACAAGAGGAGCGCCGTCAACGTCGTGAGCGGGCACGGGGCAAGGCCGCTCCCAAGGACCGCCAAACTTCCTCGGCCCCCGAGGGCGAAGTCGATATCCCCCAAGCACCCGAACAGGCAATACTCGACCCCACCGACACAGCACCAGACAACGCCGACCCCGGCATGGGCTATATCTTCGAACACACCCGCGGCCGCAAGTGCCTGGTCTTTGCCAACTCGCGCGAGGAGGCAGAGGCCGTATGCTCCATGCTGCGTAGCTACTGCGAGAGCCGGCACGAGCCCGACCGCTTTCTCATCCATCACGGCAACCTTTCGGCATCGTTGCGCGAGACGGCAGAAGAGCTCATGCGTGACGAGGAACAGGCACAAACGACCGTCACCACCTCTACGCTGGAGCTCGGTATCGATATCGGCCGCCTGGAGCGTGCGTTTCAGATCGATGCGCCATATACCGTCAGCTCCTTTTTGCAGCGAATGGGCCGCACGGGACGCCGCGATCTTCCGCCCGAGATGTGGTTTGTCATGCGCGAGGAAGAGCCCGAGCCGCGCACGATGATGCCCGAAACCATTCCCTGGAAGCTCCTGCAGGGTATCGCGCTCGTACAACTCTATCGCGAGGAAAAGTGGGTCGAGCCACCCGAGCTCGATCGTCTCCCCTACAGCCTGCTCTATCACCAGACTATGTCGACCCTCGCCAGCACCGGCGAGCTCACGCCGGCCGAACTTGCCCAGCGCGTGCTCACGCTCAGCTATTTCCACCGTGTCTCGGCAGACGATTACCGTGTGCTGCTACGTCACCTCATTAAGATCGACCATATCCAGGTCACCGAAGGTGGCGGGCTCATCGTGGGTCTCGCGGGCGAGCGCATCATCAACAACTTTAAGTTCTACGCCGTGTTCCAGGAAAACGAGGAGTTTACCGTCCGGAGCGAATCGGCCGAGCTGGGCACGATCGTTAATCCGCCCCCGCCCGGTGAGCGCATCGCCATCGCCGGACACTGCTGGATTGTCGAGGAAGTGGACTGGAAGCGCCACACTGTCTTTGCCACGCAGGTCAAGGGCCGGGTGCCGGCCTACTTTGGCGACTGCCCCGGCGACATTAACACGCATGTGCTCGAGCGCATGCGCCAAGCGCTCACTGAGCACGCAGTATATCCGTACCTTATGGGTAACGCACGGGCTCGCTTGGCGCAGGCTCGTCATACCGCCGAGATTTCGGGCGCGGGAACTAAGCCGCTCATCAACCTGGGTGGCGACACCTGGGTGCTCTTCCCCTGGTTGGGCAGCTACGCCTTCCTAGCACTCGAGCGCATGCTTAAAATCAAATGCGCCGCTGAGCTGGGCCTTCGCGGACTCGACCCGTCACGCCCGTACTTTATGCAGTTTAAGATGAAGGCCGACGAGGAGACGTTCTTTGAGGTGCTCGCCGCCGAGGCCGAAAAGGACTTCGATCCCATCGAGCTCGTCTATCCTGGCGAGGTGCCTTACTTTGACCGCTACGACGAGTTTGTTCCCGAAGAGCTCGTGCGCAAGGGCTTTGCCGAAGGCGTGCTCGACATAGAGGGCATGAAGCAGCGCGTTCACGGCTGGCGCGACCACGCCTAAGACCAGTCTTTTTTGGGACGGGGAGACTTACTTGTCGTGAAGGACGGTGCCGAGGAAGTCGGTGTCGAAGGGCACGGCTTCGGCAAAGGCGTAGTCGCCGTCGCTGGCGATGAGCAGGTAGTTTTCCTCGCCGCTGAACTTCGCATCGCCACATGGGACCACCCAGGCGTGGACGAATACCTCGAGTGCCGTGGCAGCGCAGTCGCGAAGGAACGTCACATCGCTCCCCTCGTTTGCGCTCACGATATTGGCCACGTAGATACCCCCGGGGTTCAGGCTGCCCCGCACCAGGCGCAGCGCCTCAACGGTCGCCAGCTCGCGCACGGGCTCGGCACCGCCAAAGCAGTCGCTCACAACGACGTCGTAGCGACGATGGCCCACGCTCGTCACACCCAGATACGAGCGAGCCTCGGCGGTAATCACCCGCAGGCGATCGCCCACCGCGTGCTCCAGTTCATCCAGATAGAACCAACGGCGCGCCAAGCGCGATATCTCTCCGTCATACTCGATGACGTCCATGCGCAGGCCCTCGTGCGACATCAGCGCAAACTTGGGATAGGCAAACCCGCCGCCGCCCAGCATAAGCATGCGGTCGATACCATGCCCGTAAGCATCACGCATTGCGTCCTCAGCCTCAAACACATCGTCAAATGCACGATAGTACGCAAAGACTGGCTCCGCCCAACGATCGCCAACATAGCTCGCGCTTTGGTAGACGCCGCCCTGTACGAGCACGCGGACCTCGTCACCGCTCTCGTCGTGCACACGCTTCACACGTGCCAACCCGTTGCGGGTCCTCGCGACCTGCAGACAGGCAGCACGAACAGCGACAGCGGCCGCACCAAGCGCCGCGGCTCCCAGAGCAACGCCGGCAACGACGCCGGCAGAAACACTCGGCTTGTTCATCTAGAGCTCCTTTTGCAGATAAAGGCCATGGTCATAAAATCCAAGATGGCGATAGTACTCGCGCGTACCGATCGCGCTGATCACGTTGATGTGCGTATACCCCGCATCCCGAGCAATCTGGCACGCACGCTCCACGAGCAGACGCCCCAGGCCGTGATGCTGAGCCGCCTGGCCCTGATCGCCCACACGTGCCGCCATACCATAAACGTGCACCTCGCGAATCATCGCCTCCTCCGGCCCCGTCGGCAGCTCGTCCGCGTGCGCGGCAACAAACGAACGGTCGGGCAGCGACAGGCGCAAAAAGCCGGCGATCTTGCCTTCGGGCGTCACCCACTGCAAAAAGCGTTCGCGCGTCACCGGCGTCTCGTACGCCACCTCCTCGTCAAGGATCAGCTCATCCAAGTCGGCACCCGCCGTGCTGATCTCGCGATAGCGAATCTCACGCACCGTCGCGCCTTCTCCACGAGCCGACAAGCGGTTCTCGACGAGCTGACGTAGGTTGGGCTTCTTGTTGCCCACCATGATGTCGTCGGAGCTAAAGTCGCGAATCATGCGACTGATGCGGCAGAACGCCGGCGTCACCACGATGTCGTCGGCCAACACATCGAGCAGCTCGTCCTCGGTATAGGGGCGCCACTCGCCACGCTCGTAACAGCCCACCAGACGCGAGCCCTCGATGAGCGCACACGGGTAGACTTTGACCTCGTCGGGCATAAAGGCCCCCTCGGTCATAAAGCGCTCGTAGTCGCGCTTGTCACCCTCGGGCGTGGCGCCCAGCAAGTTGAGCATAAAATGCGCATGGATCTTAAAGCCAAACAGGCGCGCAAGCGAAAACGCGCGCTCGATCTGCGCCACCGAAATGCGACGCTCGTTGATATCGAGCAGATGCTGGTCGAGGCTCTGGATGCCCATCTGGATCTTGGTACAGCCCAGACGACGGATGAGCGTGAGCGCCTGCGGTGTTACAGCATCGGGACGCGTTTCGATAACGAGCCCCACCACGCGATGCTTCGCCGTCTCGTTGATGCGTTGCTGCTGCTCAAGCTCCTCCATCGTTGCCGTCTGCCACTCGGCGACCTCGCCCCACGGCGTGCCGGGGCCGTACAGACAACGCACCGCGCGGTTATAGCCGCCCACGGCAGCATCCACACGCCCCTGCTCGTCGGCAACGCCGGCAGCAAGCTTGGCCTCGTCTGTCGCAATGTCGGCAGCCCGATAGCGCTCGCGGCGCTCTGTTACCACCGGCGGCAGGGCATCGGCGGGAGCATCATCGAGCAGGCGCCCTGCCTCGGCACGGCTGATGCCCGGACACGCCAACATGGGGTTAGCCGCCACACCAGCCACGGCATCGTCATTGAGCGCGCGGAAGAGCTCCGACATAAACCACGTCTGATACCCTTGCGGATAGTCGCTCCAGGTACCGCCGAGCACAATGAGCTCAATCTTGTCGGTCGCATGCCCCATCTGCGAAAGCGCGGTCAGACGAGCGCTCACCTGCAGATACGGATCGAAGCAGTTTTGCTCCGCACGGGCACACGCCGGCTCAGCGTGCAGATAGCTCTTGGGCATGCGCAGATCGTTGGGACAAAATAGGCAATCGCCCGAGCATGGCCAGGGCTTGGTGATGACGGTAATGGTCGCCACGCCCGAAGCCGTGCGGCGCGGCTTCATGCGCAGCACCTGCAGCAGTTGGCGTTCCAGATCGGAATTGACATTCCACGCAGCCCAACGAGCCGGCTCCTCACGTTTAACCCGCTGGTAGAACGGCAGCAGACGGCGCTTGGCCAAATCACGTTTGTCGGCACCCTCACGGCGCGCCTCGGCATGTATCAGTTTGACGAGCGCCTTGTCGTCCACGGTCTCGCCGCGGCGCAGGGCCTCAAGTATGTTCAAGATAATCTGTTCCATGCCCCCATTGTAAAGGCAAAGGCGCCGAAGCCGACCACGGCCCCGGCGCCTCCATCAAAGAGCATGCCTATATGTACCGATCTCCGAAAACCGCATGTCACTCCGGATCAAACGACATGTCGCCCGAACCGACCTCGAAACGATACGTAGCAGACTTATCGCCGTTGTCGAACTCAAGATTCAATATGGTCTCGCCATCGTAGCCAAGCGGAAGGAAATCGCTCTCGAAGTCACCGCTGCCCACGGTGAGACTCGCCTTAAAGCCCGCAGAGTTCGGAACCGCTATCTCCACATCGCCCGAGTCCACGCTTACGTCCATCGACTTCGCGGGGGCCTGGTAGAGCTCGAACGTCGCATCGCCCAAACCGACCTCGGCATTCAGAGTGTCGGTTACAGTGCCCGCAAACTCAACGTCTCCCGAGTCCAACGTCAGGTTGAGGTCATGACACGCAATGTCCGTGACCGTCAGATCGCCCGCTCCTACATTCGCTGTAATGCCCACCATGTTATCGGCAACTTCGCGCGGCAGTTCGACGGTAACCGTGCGGTCAATGGCGCGCTCGTCATCGCAATCGAACTGGCGAATCTTGAGCGTAGAACCCTTAACCTCGGCCAGATTTTGGGTTGCCGCATCGAAGGCGACGGTCCCCGTTGCCACGCGACCGCTTTCAATTACGCGCACCGGCCCGCCGGAGACGTGTTTGACCTCGACCGTGCCCGACGTCACGTCCAAGTCAAGCGATGTGAACGCGTCGGCATCAAACGTTTCACTCGAAAGCTGTTGAGGCCGAGCGGAATAGTTACCGCTATTCAAGGAATCGTCCTCGTCAAACGCATCGCCCATACCAGACAAGCCGGATACAACATCGTCGAAATCCCACGGTCCATCAAAATGAATCAAAGTCCGCGAAATGCCAAAGACAAGCCCGATGATGAGCACAAACGCTCCGATGCCAATGCCCAAGCGCCTCTTAGACTCATGCGAGAGCTTCATCATTCATCACCTTCTTTGGCACTCGACTCAGCGGTGGTCGCGGCAGCCATGTCAGCGTCAACCGCTGTGGAAACGTCCTCCCCCTTAGTCCTAGCGACCGCCGGCGCCGGACCAACCTGAATATCCCCGCGCGCCCAATCGCCATCGAGCGCACGTGCCACCCAGTGATAGATGGGGATCGTAAAGAAAATCAGCGCGGCAAAGGGGCCGGCGCCAAACAGGAACATCAGCAAAAAGAACAGCAGCCAGCACACGGCCCAGTACGGGAACGACTGGAACGGACCCTTCACTGGAGTCGGGCCGGCCGCACCGGCACCCGTCACCTGCGCCGTAGCGGCATTGGCGGCCTGTGCACTCCAGCTTGCCGCCTGCGCCGCCTTGGCTGCCGCGTCACTTGCCTGCGTTGCCGCCTCGGTGGCGCGTGCCGCGGCCTCATGGGTGCGGGCGCGCTCTGCCGCCTCGGCCTCGCGCTGACGGGCGCGGTCCTCGTTCTCAAACTCGATATCGTCCTCGATCTCATCGCTCGGATTGAGGAGCTCGTCCAAACTCACGCCATAGAGTTTGGCGAGCGAGATCAGGTTCTCGGTATCGGGCGAACTCTCCGCACGCTCCCATTTACTGACCGCCTGACGCGACAGGCCCAGCTTTCGCGCCAGCCCCTCTTGACTAAAACCCTTGCTGCGACGAAGGTCGGCGAGCCGCTGCGCAGTTTCTACATTCATGGTTCCTCCTATGTGATGCCAGCCGTGCCGCCGGACCGTTTTTGTTCTTAAGGCGCCTTGCACAGTTAAAAATGTATCCGCCACCGCCAAAAGCACGCCACCTATTCTAGTGAGATTTTTGACAACCGGCGGTTGCGGGTGCATATGAGCTGCGGAAATGTGTCCAAACAAAGCAATGACCCGCGGCTCGGTTGTCCCCGTTGCGGCGTTAACGGTAGTATGGTCGTACTGTTTATTCCGCACCGCCAACGGAGGGAGTTCCGCGCCGTGAACCGCGATTTCGCCTCATCGCTCATCCAGCTCAACAATACGTTCTATCGCGAGCACTCCGCCTCCTTTTCCGATACGCGCCAGGCCCCGTGGCCCGGCTGGGTGCGCACTATGGACATCGCGCTCGAGCAGCTCGACGTGGCCACGATCGAGCATCCCGTCCGCGTCTTCGATCTTGCCTGCGGAAATATGCGCTTTGAGAACTTTGCCGCCGGCGGCGCACTTGCCGCCAAGGGCGTCGACGGGGCAAACCCCTCGGCAGATGCCAGCTGCCCGTTTGAGTTCTATGGCGTCGACTCGTGCCAAGACCTGGCCATCGATGCCCATGGCCACGCGCTGCGCATTCCCAACCTACACTTCCAGGAGCTCGACGTGCTCGACGCCCTGATGAAGCTCAACCCCGCCGAGACACCCGACGTGCTTTTCGACGCCCCGCTCGCCGACATCTCGGTCTGCTTTGGCTTTATGCACCACGTGCCGTCGTGCGAGTACCGCGTACGCGTGCTCGACGCCCTGGTACGTCAGACGCGCCCAGGCGGCATCATCGCCATCAGCTTTTGGGAGTTTATGAACGATGAGCGCATGGCGCGCAAGGCCGTTCGAGCCGAAGCCCGCGCCGAACTCACCCCGCCGTTTGAGGGTTACGATTCCGCGCAGTTTGAAGCCGGCGACCACCTCATTGGCTGGCAAAACGACCGCCACGCCTACCGCTATTGCCATCACTTTGACGATCAGCAGATCACCGACCTGGTGCGCGGCGTACGTACGTTCTACAAGAGTGGCAAGGTTCCCGTACGCGAGCTTGAGCGCTTCCATGCCGACGGTCGCAGCGGCGAGCTCAACCGCTATGTGATTCTCAAGCGCCTGTAGGCACCGACGACTCGCCGCCGGACCGCACCACATCTTTCGGGCAAACTATGTCCACCCTTTTTCAAACCATTGACGGAACGCGCAGCTATGCGTTCCATACTTATGACCAAGGAGCCTCATGGGAGCCGTCCACGTCCGCACGCCTAAGAACTTTGTGCTCGAGGAGCGCCTGGAGCGCTACGCCGATGCGATTGAGACGAACCCCGAGGCCTATGTCGGAGATTGGCGCGAAGCCTGCGCGCCAGCCGGCGGCGCACCCTTCACCCGCCTTCATCTGGATCTGGGCTGCGGCAAAGGCACCTATCTGGTTGAGCAAGCTCGCCGCGAGCCAAACACGCTCTTTATCGGCATGGACCAGGAGCCCATCTGCATCGCCTATGCCGCACAGAAAATCTGCGAGCAGGGGCTGTCCAACGCACTCGTCCTGCCCCGAGGTGCCGCATCGCTGCCGCAGCTATTTGCCGCAGGCGAGCTCGATGCCATCACCATCAACTTTCCCACGCCGCAGCCCAAGGCCAAGTACGCCAAAAAGCGACTCGTCCATGTCGACCACCTAATGCTGTACCGTCCGCTCTTTTCAGCCGGTGCCACCGTCACACTGCGAACCGACAGTAAGCCATTGCGCGACTACGCCTTGGGGCAGTTTGCCGCGGTCGGCTACGATACACTTTGGGTAAGTGACGACGTTCGCCGCGACCATCCCGAGCATCCCGAGACCGAGTACGAGTGCCGCACGCGCGAAATGGGTGCCGTCGTCTATGGCATTTGCGCCACACCCGGCGCGCAGCCCACCGACGAACAGCTCACAGCGGGTCGCATGCAGGAGCAAAGTCTTGCCTGCTACCTGCCCGATAACCTCGATGAGCTCACCTACGTGCCCCTCGGCATGGAAGAGGCCGTCGAGAACTTTAAAAACCGCGCCCGCAAGGGCAAGAAGCGCTTACCGCAGGAGTCCTAGGGGCTTCTGATGGTCGCGGCATCGGCAGACAAGCGCAAATAAGCGCCAGCGAACGATCCTCAGACCTAAGTGAGTAGACTTTTTAGCAATAGCTAAGCACAACCCGCATAGCGAAAACTAAAACCGCAGGTAGAGCCCTTGCGCAAAAGCCATGTGCTCGCGATATTGCAAAAAGTCTACTCACTTAGCTGGCAACTGCACCAAACGGCTGGGCAGAACGCCCATTTCCTGCATTTTCTCGCGCGCTGGCACCCCGCGCCGCCGCTACGCCATAATAGTTGGCGGACAATCGCGAGAGAAAGCAAACACATGGCACAGACCACGACAGATACCGCCGCCAGCACCGTCTCCGGCGCCGGCGCCGCCAGCTCATTCTCGGGCGGCACGGGAACCGAGGCAGAGTTCGGTTCGCTCGGCGCGCTCTCCCCCACCTGGTGGGAGCCCGAGGACGGCAGCGAGCCCGAACCATGGCTCACGCCCGATCAAGCCTTCGAACGCTTCTTTGAATGGACGAGCAATCGCGGCATTGAGCTGTGGGATCACCAGGAAGAAGCCCTCATGGATCTGGCTGCCGGCGATCACGTCATTTTAGGCACACCGACCGGATCGGGTAAATCTCTCGTCGCGCTGGGCATGCTCTTTATGGGCATGGCGCAGGGCAAACGTTGCTATTACACGGCCCCCATCAAGGCCTTGGTCAGCGAAAAGTTCTTCGACCTGGTACAGGTGCTCGGCCGCGATAACGTAGGCATGATCACCGGCGACACGCATATCAACACCAAGGCGCCCGTCATCTGCTGCACGGCAGAGATCCTTGCCAACGATGCACTGCGTGAGGGCGAGGACGCCGACGTGGGCTGCGTGGCCATGGACGAGTTCCACTACTTTGCCGACCCCGATCGCGGCTGGGCCTGGCAGGTGCCGCTGCTCACCCTGCCCCACACGCAATTCATGCTCATGAGCGCCACGCTCGGCGATGTCACCGCGATCGCCGCCTCGCTCGGGGAACACACCGGCGCTACCTGCGACTTGGTCGTCGATGCCCCACGCCCCGTGCCGCTGAGCTACGACTACGTGACGACCTCGCTTGAGGGCACCGTCGAGCTCGCAATGCGCCGCGGCGAGGCCCCGCTCTACATCGTGCACTTTAGCCAGGACGCCGCACTTGCGACGGCGCAATCCCTCGCCAACTTTGGTATTGCCAGCAAGGAGCAGCGCGAGGCCATCAAGGAGGCGGCCAAGGGCACGAGCTTCTCGACGGCCTTTGGTAAGATTCTCAAGCGCTTGCTCGGATGCGGCGTCGGCGTGCACCACGCCGGCATGCTGCCGCGCTATCGCCTACTGGTCGAGCGCCTGGCGCAGCAGGGCCTGTTGCCCGTCATCTGCGGCACCGATACGCTCGGCGTCGGCATCAACGTACCCATCCACACCGTGGTACTCACCGCGCTCACCAAGTTCGACGGCTACAAGATGCGTCGTCTGCGCGCCCGTGAGTTTCATCAGATCGCTGGTCGCGCCGGTCGCTCGGGCTTCGATACCGAGGGCATGGTGATCGCCGAGGCACCCGAGCACGAGATCGAGAATGCCAAGCTTATGGCCAAGGCGGGCGACGACCCCAAAAAACTCCGCAAGATTAAAAAGAAGAAGGCCCCCAAGGGCTTTGTCACCTGGAACAAGCAGACCTTTGAGCGTCTGATCGAGACGCAGCCCGAAACGCTCAAGCCGCGCCTGCGCATCACACACTCCATGGTGATTAGCGTGGTCGAGCAGAGCGGCGATGCCCGAGCCCGCGTACACGACCTCATCGAGACGAGTCTGCAGACCCCTGAGGAAAAGGCAAAGCTCGAGGTTCGTGCCGACGAGATCTTCGCCACGCTCATCGATTCCGGCGTTGTCGTTCGCACCGAAGTGCCGCCCGCACCCGACGCTCCGGCTGACGCCGCGCCGGACATCGACTACGCGCTGACGGTCGACCTGCCCGAGGACTTTGCGCTCGACCAGCCGCTCTCGCCGTTTTTGCTTGCCGCGCTGGAGTTGCTCGATCCCGAGAGCGAGACCTATACCATGGACCTCATCTCGATGGTCGAGGCTACGCTCGAGGACCCCAAGCAGGTATTGCGCGCACAGGAGCGCGCCGCGCGCGACCGCGCCATGGCCGAAATGAAGGCCGACGGCATTGAGTATGAGGAGCGTCTGGAGCGTATTCAGGACGTCACGCACGAAAAACCGCTCGAGGATTTGCTCGACGCCGCCTTTGACAAGTACTGCCAGGAAGTACCCTGGGCCAACGACTACCAGCTCTCGCCCAAGAGCGTCCTGCGCGACATGCTGGAGAGCGCGAGCGACTTTAAGGGCTACATTCAAAAGCTCGGCATCGCCCGCTCCGAAGGCATTCTGCTGCGCTACCTGGCAGAGGCCTACCGTTCTCTCGACCGTACCGTGCCCATCGAAAAGCGCGACGAGCGCCTTCGCGACATCATTTCGTGGCTCGGCTTTGTGGTGCGCTCGGTCGACTCGAGCCTGGTGGACGAGTGGGAGAACGCCGGCAACCCGGCGGCCCTCGACGCCGCACCGCCGCAGGGCATCGACGAAGTCGTGGCTGACCGCCGCGGCTGCACGCTGCTGGTGCGCAACGCGCTCTTCCGCCGCGTGACCCTTGCCGCCCGCGAGCACGTTCGCGACCTGGGCGAGCTCGACGAGGACTGGGGCATGAGCGAGGTCCGCTGGCAAAAGGCGCTCGACGCCTATCACGAGCAACACGAGGAAATTCTCACCGATGGAGATGCCCGCAGCTCCGCGATGTTTTCCATCGACGAGAGCGACGAGAAGACGCAGCACGTGTGGCATGTGCACCAGATTTTTGCCGACGAGGATGGCGACCACGACTTTGGCATCATGGGCGATGTCGACCTGGACGCCACGCAAGACGGCGGCGAGGTCATCTTCAAGAACTACCGTGTCGGCTTTATCGAGGACCTGCTCGAGGACTAGCCGGGCGCAATGGAACGAAACGAAGCGGGGCCGCTGGCAACATCGCCAGCGGCCCCGCTTTTTGCGCGATACGTTATACCTTACTCGGCATCCTCGACCTCATACGAATCCGCCTCGGCGGGCTCATCGTTTGTCTCTGGCGCAGCCCCGCGCGCCTCGTCAAAGGCGGCCTTCATGGTCTTGTTGCCCCACGTGAGCTTGCGAATGGTAAGATCGTCGGCTTTCTTGTTGGCCAGGCGCAGATTGTTCTCGGAGGACAGCAACGCCTCCTTGGTTTTTTGCAGATGGCTAATCGTCTTGTCAATCTCATCGATCGCCGTCTGGAACTTGCGGCTCGCGATCTCGTAGTTACGACCGAAATCATTCTTGAACTTTTCCATCTTGGCTTCGAAGTTCGTGACATCGATATTCTGCTGTTTGTACTCCGCTAGCTCCTGCTTATAGCGCAGCGAACCCATGGCGGCGTTACGCAGCAGCGTAATCATGGGAATGAAGAACTGCGGGCGGATCACGTACATCTTCTCATAGCGGTAACTCACGTCGACGATGCCCGCGTTATAGAGCTCACTCTCAGGCTCCAGCAGGGTGCAGAGCACCGCATACTCGCAGCCTTTCTGGCGACGATCGTGATCGAGTTTCTTAAAGAAGTCCTCGTTTTTGTGTTTGGTCGCAGTCTCGTCGTTCTCGTTTTTCATCTCGAACATAATTGAGATGACCTCGTTGCCGCTCGCGTCGCACTCGCGGAAGATAAAGTCGCCCTTGGTGCCCTCGGACGCATCGTTATCTTTCTCGAAATACGCATTGGGAAACGCCGTCATGCGCAGACGGTTAAACTCGGTCTCGCAATGCTGCTCGAGCGACTCGCCCACCATCTTGGTAGACAGGCGAACCTTCATGTCCTTAAGGCGCTCGATCTCTTCATCCTTGTAACGAATCAGGTCATCGCTCGCGCGCTTGGCCTGCGCAAGCTCGAGCTCGTGTGCTGCTCTGGCCTGTTCCTCGCGCGAATCGCGCACCGCCAGCTCGCTCGTGAGCTTTGCGCGGGCCTCATCGCGCTCTCGCTCCGCCGCGGCGACCGCCTCCGATAGGTTCATTTTTGCCATCAGTTCCTGCTCGCGCAGCTGGGCGCGCAGGCCCTCGGCCTCCTGCTCAGACTGAGCCTTTGCGGCGGAAAGCTTCTCCTGCACCTTCGCGCGGTAGTCTGTGAGTGTGCGTTCGGCCTCGCTGCGAGCGGCATCGAGCTCACGCTGAGACTCGGCCGCGGCAGCGGCAAGCGCCATCTCCTGGGCCTTGTCCGCCGCGGCAAGCTTGGCCTGCAACTCGGCAATCTGGGCATCTCGTGCAGCTACATCGTTTTGAGCAGCATTGCGCGCCGCCGACTCGGCAAGCTTGGCTTCGTCATCCTTGCGCCCCAGCTGCGCACGCAAGTTGTCGATTTCGCGCTGGAGCTCGGCGTTCTCCTTTTGAGCGTCGGCACGGGCCTCAACCGCCGCGCGCTGGCTTGCGCTCTCGCGCTCCGCGGCAGCGCCCTCGAGTTTGGCGTGCAGCTCGGCAAGCTCCGCATCGCGCTTGGCGAGTTCTTGCGCCAGCTGCTGGGCTGCAGCGTTCTTCTGCTCGACAAGCTGAGCGTCGCGCTGAGACTCCGCCTTTTGCAAAGCAGCCGTCGAGCGCGAGCGCTCAAGCTCCAGCGCCTGCTCGCCCTCGCGCTGAACAGCCTTCACGCGCTCGTCCAGGTCGCGCGAGAACTCGGCGTCGCGCACCTGCTTGACGATATCCGCATAACCGGACGCATCGACCTTAAAAACTTCACCGCAATGCGGGCACTTGATCTCGTTCATGGCAGCTCCTCGATGGACGCAAATTTCAACCGCCTACACTCTACCGCGCCGCACGGACAAAAAAGACGCCGCCGCCATAATGGCAACGGCGCCAGAACCACCACAAAGGCGACTGTCCCCTTTGTGGTGACTTGGGTCCTTACAGGTCGCGGTAGTCGATCAGGCGAAGATCAGGTTGAGACTCAAGCCAAGTGCGAAGCTCGGGGTCGATCAGCGCATCGACTTCCTTGGTGCGGTCGGTCGTGAGCGAGCTGTTCTCCAGGATAAAACGATCGAGATAGCCCGGATGGCACACAAAGACGACCGTCTCGCCGTCCACCATCTCGCGAACCGTCTGCATGATTGCCTCTTTGGGCTCGTAGCCCGGCTCCATCGAGCGCATCACCATGCGCAGATCAGTATCTCCGCAATGCACCACAGCCGCGGGGTCGAAGCTCGCCTTTTGCTCCTTAAGGCCCAGCTCCTGAGCAACCGCCGAGATCGCTCGGTTAAGGTTTTTGCTCATGACGGCATGGGCCTCAAAGTAATCGGGCTCGCGGCCCACGATCTCGACAAAGCGGTCATGCTGCGCGCGGATCTCGATGCAGGCCTCGTCGAAGTCTATCAACTCCTCGCCGCGCTTAAAATGATCGCGGAAGGTACGGCTGCTATGGAACTCGCCGTTCTCGTTGAGCATGCTCGGAATGAGCGCCGGGTCGGCACACGGCTTGCCCAGGCACACGTTGGTGTGCTGACCCACCGCAATGCCGACATCCGCCACGAGCGACCAGCCACGCTCGGCCTCGGGCATATTGGGCATAAGTCCCGCCGAGCGCACCAGGCCCTCATTGATACTGCGGGCAATCCCCAGGTTAACGGCATACGAATAACCGATATCGTCGGCACGAATGAGCAATTGCTTCATATTGACCCCCATCTACGGAAAGGGACACTTGAAGCGCAGCCAAGTGCCCCAGATAATTGTCCTACCGAACGGATGCTTTAGGCTTTGGCGGCAGCAGCGTCTTCGTCGAGCTGCTCCTTGGTAAAGCCAAAGAAGTAGGCGATGGCAGCGGCGGCAACAAATGCAGTGCCCGATGCAACGCAGCCCCATACGAGATTAGCAGTTCCGCCTGCAACATAACCTGTAATACCTAGGATATTAGTTGCGCCCAAAACATACGTGGTCACATTAGTGAGAGCCGCGATCAGGCCGCCGATAGCGCCGCCCGCGACCATGGCACCCAGGCAGCGAGTATACTTAAAGCCGCAGCCATACAGCGCGGGCTCCGTCACGCCACCGACAATGCCGGAGAGCGAGAAACCAAGCATAGCGCCCTTTTCGTCGACCTCCTTAAGGCGCAGGAAGGCACCGAAGGCCATGCCCCACGTGGCGAACTGAGCGATAGCACCCGCGACCATAACGCAGGAGTCAGACCCTGAGGTGAGCACCTGCACAATGCCGAGGGCAATCAGAACCTGGTGCATACCGGTCATAACCAGGAACTCCCAAAGCGCGGCAATGGCGACGAGGGAGAGGATCGTGACGATGCCGCCAGCGTTTCCGAGGCCGAACATAAAGTTGCCGACCAGGTCGCCCAGAATGGAACCAATCGGAGCTAGGGCGCACAGGGAAACGGGGGTCATCACAGCCATGGTGCACACGGGCACAAACACCGTGGAGAGCATGTCGGGGATGATCTTCTTCATGAACTTCTCGACGACCATCAGCACCGGCATAGACAGCAGCATGGGGAGCACGGTCGCAGAATAGTTGTTCAGCTGAGCCGGGAGCACGCCGTAAACCATCGTGGTCGTAGCACCAGAATCCGCAGCGGCGTTGACCAACGTCATGAACTCGGGGGCAATGAGCACGCCGCCGAGCATCATGCCGAGCGGCTGGCTGCAGCCGAGCTGCTTTGCGGCAGCCCAACCCAGATAGACAGGGAGGAAATAATAGCCGGCGTTGTAAATCCAGTTGTAGAAGAAGTTGTAGATGTCAGAATCTGCAGACCAGATACCGAGCATGCCGTCGCCGCAAAGTACGGCAAGTGTGCGGAACATGGCGGCGCCCATGATAATGGGGATCGTCATGCACATTGTCTTGGACAGGTAGTTAAGGGCCTTCTTGCCCGCAGTCTTGACCGTCAGTGGCTCCTTGGTGCCGTCATCGAGGTTCTCGTCAATGGAGCCTTCGCCCTTGACGCCCAGCGCAATGGCGGCGTCATAGACCTTCGGCACGTTCTGGCCAATGATGACCTGATACTGGCCGCCAGACCACTGTGCGCCCAACACACCCTTGATCTTCTTAACTTCATTATCATTGGGAATGGACTGATCTTTGAGGTTCAGACGCAAGCGGGTCATGCAGTGCGTCGCGTTCGTCACATTGGAGGCGCCGCCGACGGCAGCGAGCACGTCCTCGGCAATCTTCTTGTTATCGACAGTCATGTCGAATCCCTTCTCTTCCAACTAAAGGCCGTGGGACTTCACGGCACCAAGACGCACGATTCCGCTCGCGCCTGCGCAGCGCGCGATACCAGTTGGCAAGAGATTGATTTGCATGTGATTCCCGGGTGGATCGACATGAAAAAAGCCCCGCGCACAACCGACAGAGACCCAATTATGGTCTCGGCAGAATCGGTAGTGCCTCTCGGAGCTGCGCCGTGAGTAACACCCAACACACGGCGAGTATATGCGGCAGATGCGTTCGTTGCGGCTCAGATTACCGACGAACGGTAGCAAACGACCCGCGAACGGTCGCCATGACGGAAAGGAAATACCAGAGAGCCTATTTATCCGAGTGGACAGAAGCCACGCGATTCACATGCATGATCAGATAGACGAGCTCCTCTTGGGCCAATGGCTCGCCAAAGGTCTCTTGAATCAGATCGTCGACACGGTGAGCGCAACGCGATGCCGCCGGATACTGCTCCACGAGCACGTCGTAAAGACCGGAGTTCTCGGTATCGATCGGCTCTTTCTTTGCCACGCGGTCGAGCAGATAGCGCACATGAGTGGCAAAGCGGGCAAAGGCGAACGACGAGCGATCGACCGTCACACCCAACTCTTCTTGAATAATCGCGACCGTCATATCGAGCAGTCGCTCCTCGTGCTGCTCGGCAAGCACGCGCCGCTCGCTCGGCTTAACCGATGCGTTGACAATCGACATGGCAATGCCCGCGGCCTCGCTTCGGGGCATGCGCACATGAAAGCTCTTCTGGATGCCGCGAACAGCCAGCTCGCCCAAGCGGTATTCGATGGGATGCAGCTGCTCCAGATCGCGCTCAAGCGGCAACGACACCACCATGTGTTCGCGGGCGCGCTTAATGGCAAACTGAATATGGTCTGCCAATGTAATGGGAAGGTTAGGACTCAATTCGTACGAAAGCTGTCCGGTCGCGATATCGGCCAGCTGAGCAGAAAACTCCAGCACCTCGGGGTCGACCTCATCGATAAACGCCAGGTACTTTGAATCGATGCCGTAAAAGGTACGCGTGATGACATCCAGGTCGACCTCATGCGGCATATCGCCAAAGCCGATACCGCGGCCCAGCGCGATAAGCTGACGCCCCGCGCCATCTTCGCAGATGGCAGCGTTGTGGTTAATGCGCTGGATAGCCCTCATGGAATCATCGCTCCTACTAAAACGCGCCGTGCAGACCATCCGCGCGGCGCGTTCATTCTACCTGCACTTACAGCTAGAGTCCAAAGAAGCCCAGGATCTGGTCGCGGCTAACGGGCTTGTAGTTGTTGGCATCGAGGCCAACGTCGTAGCGAAGGACTGGGCGCTCGCGATCGCGATTGCGCGCGTTGGTGCGGTCTCCCCTGCTGTGAATGTGCCCGTGCAGCATGATGGCGCCGCGCGCCTTGCCATTCCAGCTGAGCATGGGGTAATGGCTCATTACCAGGCGATGGCCCTTAGCGTAACCGGGGGCGACCTCCAGATAATCGCGCACCTCATCCCAAATGTGCGGCGCGTCTGGATCTTCCCAGTCGTCGTCATGGTTACCGCGGATGAGCGTTACGTTCTGACATTCGATGCGCTCGCGCAGGCGCACCGCCTCCACCAGGGGCAAACGATAGGTAAAGTCTCCCAAGATATAGAGGCGGTCGTCCACAGCCACGCACTCATTGATGGCATCGATGACCTTGCGGTTCATCTCCTCGACCGAATCAAACGGTCGATCCATGTCGTGCAAGATATTCGTATCGCCCAGGTGCAGGTCGGCGGTAAACCACATCATCGTCTCTGTCCTCATTTCGCAACGCGTATAAGACCTGTTTAGTATACAGACGCGGCGATGAGACAGTCACCCAAAGAGCCCGCCGAACAGACCTCGGCGACGCTTGTCCTTTTTATTCGAACCTTTACCCCGGGCGTTCTTATCCTTTTGCTTCTTACGGTCCTGCTCCAACTCATCGTCATCGAGTAGCATATCCCACTCAAACGGATCGTCTGTCAGATCGAACAGGTCATCGTCATCAAACACGTGCGCCTCCATTACCGATTAGCGAGCATCCACAACGTAGTTGAGAAGTCTACGGGCCCGTGCGGACACAAATTCATCCTGTCTGCGTCTTTCAATCGTTTGCCGCAACGCTTGCGCAACGGAACGCTTGCAGATAAGATAGGAACACGGATGGCACCCGTGGCAGCGGGTCTTGCCAACTCCGATACACGTTTTCATCGTGAGAAGTGGCCGTCTTCGCTTACGCGGGGGCGGCCACTTTGTTTATCCCTATGTCATCTGATTCTAATGCACAAACATGCGCACGAACTTGTGCTTCCAGCTTGCGTAAGGAGCGTAGCGGAATGGCACGTCCAGCCACGTTGCCTTGTTCACGATGCTCTTCTTGTGGCTAAACGTTTCGAAGCTCTCGCGTCCATGGTACTGCCCCATACCGCTCGCTCCCATGCCGCCAAAGCCCATATGGCTCGTAGCCAGGTGCATGATGGTGTCATTAACGCAGCCGCCGCCAAAGGGTACGTAGCGCACAAAGCGCTGCTGAACCGCGCGATCCTGACTAAAGACATACAGGGCCAGCGGCGTCGGGTGATTCGTGATGAACGCCTCGGCCTCATCCAAGCTCTCAAACGTCAGCACCGGCAAGATTGGGCCGAAAATCTCCTCCTGCATTACGGCGTCCTCAGGCGCCACGCCGTCCAAAATCGTCGGCTCAATCTTGAGCGACGACTCGCGCGCGGTACCTCCCAGCACAACCTTGTCGGGGTCGATCAGCCCGCGCACGCGCGCGAAATGCTTAGCGTTGACAATATGACCGTAATTCTCATTGTCGAGCGGATGCTCGCCAAACATGCGGCGGGCCTCCTCCTTGATGAGGTCCAGCAGCTCGTCGTGCACGCGCGCATCGACCAGCAGGTAGTCGGGCGCCACGCAGGTCTGCCCCACGTTGAGCCATTTACCAAAGGCGATACGCCGTGCCGCGACCTTCAAGTTTGCCGTCGCATCCACGATGCAGGGACTCTTTCCGCCCAGTTCAAGCGTCACAGGCGTAAGGTTTTTACTTGCGCGCTCCATGACGAGCTTGCCGACCGGAACGCTACCGGTAAAGAAGATCTTGTCCCAGCACTCATCGAGCAGTGCTTCGTTCTCGGCGCGCCCGCCCTCGACAACTGCCACCAGGCGCGAATCAAACGCTTCTTCGCAGATTTGCTTGAGCACTGCGCTCGATGCCGGAGCATAGGCACTCGGCTTGATGACCACGGTGTTGCCCGCGGCAAGAGCGCCAGCGAGCGGCTCGAGCGTCAGCAAAAACGGGTAGTTCCACGGAGCCATGATGAGTGTGACGCCATAGGGCACGGACTGCGTCTTGCACACACTAATAGCATTGGCGAGGTCGCACGGGCGCAAGTGGGCACGGCTCCATCGGGCCACATGCGCAATCTGATGTCGAATCTCGGAAAGCGAGGTGCCGATCTCGCACATATACGCCTCGTCATGTGACTTACCCAAATCGGTCTTGAGCGCATGGGCAATATCGGCCTCGTGGGCCCGCACCGCATCGCGTAAACTCACGAGCGCACGACGTCGAGCATCGACACCAAACGTGGCGTGCGTCTTAAAGTAGGCGCGCTGATCGCCGACGATGCGCGCAATTTCCTCGGTGTTCATGGGCCCTCCTAGTTCTCGTCTTCAAACATACCACCCGCAACGACCTCGTACATATGCTCGAGCTCCAAACGGTCCATTAAAAGCGGAACGGGGTACAGGGGATTGGCCTCGGCATCGGCATGCGCCGCCATCTCAGGAATGTCGGAGTGGCGAATGCCCGTCACATATTTGGGTATGCCCAAGGCGGCGTTCATGCGGTCGACCCAATCGATAAAGGCCTCGGCCGCCAGGCTGTCCTGCGCGTTAGCCGGCGCGATACCGGCCATGCGGGCGAGATCGGCGAGTTTAGGAGCAGCAGCTTCGCCATAGGCACGAAGCATATGCGGCAGGATGATAGCGTTGGCCAAGCCGTGCGGAATCCCGTAACGCCCGCCCAAGCTGTGTGCGATGGCATGCACATATCCAACATAGGAGCGCGTAAAGGCAACACCCGCCTTATACGCCGCCGAAAGCATATTGCGGCGCGCACGCATGTTCTCCCCGTGCTCATAGGCCTCGAGCAAATTGTCGTGGATGAGCTGCACCGCCTGGCGCGCCATCTTGCGCGTGTAGGGCGTGGTGCTACGGCCGATAAAGGCCTCGACGGCATGCGTCAGGGCATCCATACCCGTCTGCCCCGTAATGGAGGCGGGCAGGCCACGTGTAAACTCGGGGTCGTGCACCGCAAAGCGCGGGATCAGCACAAAGTCGTTAATGGGATACTTGTAGTGCGTCTCGTCGTCGGTAATTACCGCTGCAAGCGTGACCTCGCTTCCCGTGCCCGCCGTGGTGGGAACGGCGATGAGCAGCGGCAGGCGACGATGGATACGCAACAGGCCGCGCATCTTGTTGATGGGCTTCTTTGGCTGCGCGATGCGCGCGCCCACGCCCTTGGCGCAGTCCATGGCCGAACCGCCGCCAAAGCCGATAATGGCCTGGCAGGCGCTCTCTCGATACAGAGATGCCGCTTCCTCCACGTTTGAGACCGTGGGGTTCGCACGCGTTTCGGCATAGACCGCAGCGCTAATTCCCTTGGACGCGAGCGCTGTCTCGAGCGGTGCCGTGAGCCCCAGACGGGCAATGCCGGGATCTGTCACGATAAGAACATGGTGTATTGAACGCTTTTGAAGCACTGCGGGCACTTCCTCAGCGTGCTCTAAAATGCGTGGCTCGGTATAGGGCAGCACCGGCAATGCGATGCGAAAAACCGTTTGATACGTTCGGCACCAGGCGCGGCGGGCTAGATGCATAAAGGAAGCTCCTTCATTTGTTGATTGGTCAACATTTGCTCGACCGATTGTACTCATCGGAGGTCGCACGAGGTCTAGCAATCGTTAATCAATCAACATCTACACATGCTTAAATTGTTTTATTAAAAATCATTCCTAATAGGCTTCACATTCGGTCTCATTTATGGATAATAGAACCCGTCAAGACGCACGTCCGGAGAGGGCCCTTACGGGACCGGACGAGCGCACCATCGCCATCGATCGAAAGGATCGAATCATGAAGTTTGTTTGCCCCGTTTGCGGTTATGTGGAAGAGTTCGACGGCGACCAGCTGCCCGAGGATTTCAAGTGCCCCCAGTGCGGCGTTCCCGGTTCTCGCTTCCTGAAGCAGGAGGAGGGTCAGCTCGAGTGGGCTGCCGAGCACGTCGTGGGCGTCGCCAAGATGGAGGGCGTCTCTGAGGACATCGTTGCCGACCTGCGCGCCAACTTTGAGGGCGAGTGCTCTGAGGTCGGCATGTACCTGGCCATGGCTCGCGTCGCCCATCGCGAGGGCTATCCCGAGATCGGCCTGTACTGGGAGAAGGCTGCCCACGAGGAGGCCGAGCACGCCGCCAAGTTCGCCGAGCTTCTGGGCGAGGTCGTGACCGACTCCACCAAGAAGAACCTCGAGATGCGCGTTGAGGCCGAGAACGGCGCCACCGCCGGCAAGACCGATCTTGCCAAGCGCGCCAAGGCCGCTGGCCTCGATGCCATCCACGACACCGTGCACGAGATGGCTCGCGACGAGGCTCGCCACGGCAAGGCTTTCGCTGGCCTGCTCAAGCGCTACTTTGGCTAAGCCAACTGCCTGAGACATAACCTCTAGCTCGAAGAAGGCCCGGACCGTATTGGTTCGGGCCTTTTCGTTGGCTTATTGCAGTTGCTCCTGAAGAACACTGAGCGGCTGAGAGCTCAGGTCGTCGTATTGTATGAGGACGCGAGATGGAGCGTTCTTAGTCGATGCCCGATCACCCGTCCACAGGCAATCGGCGATGTTGACATAGGAAATACGAGCGTCAGCGAGAGCCTTCGCGAAACTCTCCCCTGCCTTGTCCTCGGCCAGGGCAACAGTGCAGTAAAGGCCCGCGTCTGCATGATCGATCGAAACCTCCCCTGCCGGAAACGCTTTCCGTACAAGCGACGCCAGGCCATCGCGTGCCTCGCGAGCGCGAACGCGCACGCGGTTCACATGTCGCTCGTAATCACCCGATTCCAGCAAACGCGCCAAGGCGACCTGATCAACAGAACTTACCGACGAGGCGTAGAAACCCAGTTTGCGTTTAAACCTCTCCATTAGCTCATCGGGCAGCACCATGTACGCCAAACGCAACGCCGATGAAAGGCTCTTCGAAAACGTGTTGGTGTAGATAACCGACTGGGCGGCATCGATCGACGCGAGCGCGGGAATCGGCTTGCCGGCAAGGCGAAACTCACAATCAAAGTCGTCTTCGATGAGATACCGACCTGGCCGCTCGGCGGCCCAGCTCAGCAACGCATAGCGACGTGCAATGCTCGTCACAAGACCGGTCGGATACTGATGAGACGGCATCAGGTGAAGGACATCGGTCCCGGTTTTCTGCAGCGCGCTCAAGTCCACGCCCTCAGCATCCAACGGGACATGCCGCACTTCGCAACCCATGGCCTGATAGATGCGCGTCAAGCGCAAATAGCCTGGATCCTCGACGGCATACACCTTGTCCGCGCCAAGCAACTGAACCAACATGGTATCGAGCAGCTGGGCGCCCGCACCGATAACGATATTGTCGGGATTGACATTCATGCCCCTTGTCCCGCGCAGATGGTGTGCAATCGCACGTCGCAGTCGAGCGGTGCCCTGCGCCGGTGCGGGCGAAAAGATTTCACGTTCGTCTTCGGACGTCAGCGTCGCCCGTAGCGCACTTTGCCAAAGCCGCGCCGCCTCCAAAGCGGAAGGAGAAAGTGCGTCGAATCGCTCTGCCTGCCCCATGGCATCATGCGCGCTGGGACCAACAGGGACAGCATCTCGGTCGATATCCCCCGCAGCCAAAGCCAAAACCGGCGCATCCGGAAGCTCGCACGCGTAGTAGCCACGACGCGGCATTGAGCAAATATAGCCCTCGGCAAGCAACTGGCTATATGCATTCTCGATGGTAATGACACTGATACCCAGATGACTCGCAAAGGCGCGCTTAGACGGCAGATGCTCCCCCGCCGCAATACGGCCAGCAACAATATCATCGCGAATTTGCTGGTAAACATACTCATAAAGCGATGCTTCGCCGCGATTTTCCAAATTGTAGTCAAGCATGGGTCTATCACCTGACCTTATCGAATCATTCAATCTGACATTAGTCTGACCTTGTTATTATCTCGAAAACTGAGTATTTCGCCATACCCAGCTCCCCGATAGGATGTTCCGTCAAGCAATGTACATGCCAACCAAGGGAGCAACCATGGCAGAACAGACCAGCAAGGCCGATCGCGTCAAACTCAATCGCGAGCTCGCGCAGATGCTCAAGGGTGGTGTCATCATGGACGTCACCACGCCCGAGCAGGCACGCATCGCCGAAGAGGCGGGCGCCTGCGCCGTCATGGCACTCGAGCGCATCCCGGCCGACATCCGCGCCGCCGGCGGCGTGTCACGCATGAGTGACCCCAAGATGATCAAGGGCATTCAAGAGGCCGTCTCCATCCCTGTCATGGCCAAGTGCCGCATCGGTCACATCGTCGAGGCGCAGGTCCTTCAAGCCATCGAGATCGACTACATCGATGAGTCCGAGGTTCTCTCCCCCGCCGACGATGTCTACCACATCGACAAGACCCAGTTTGACGTCCCGTTTGTCTGCGGTGCCCGTGACCTGGGCGAGGCGCTGCGCCGCGTCGCCGAGGGCGCCACGATGATCCGCACCAAGGGCGAGCCGGGCACGGGCGACGTGGTCCAGGCCGTTCGCCATATGCGCAAGATCCAAAAGCAGATCCGCGACGTTGTTGCCCTGCGTGACGACGAGCTCTTTGAGGCAGCCAAGCAACTGCAGGTGCCGGTCGAGCTGGTCCGCGAGGTCCATGCCACGGGCAAGCTTCCCGTCGTGAACTTTGCTGCCGGCGGTGTGGCGACCCCCGCCGACGCCGCGCTGATGATGCAGCTGGGCGCCGAAGGTGTCTTTGTCGGCTCGGGCATCTTTAAGAGCGGCGACCCCGCCAAGCGCGCTGCCGCCATCGTTAAGGCCGTGGCAAACTTCACCGACGCCAAACTCATCGCTGAGCTTTCGGAGGACCTGGGCGAGGCCATGGTCGGCATCAACGCCGACGAGATCGAGATCATCATGGAGGAGCGCGGACGCTAGTCCAGCAGAAAGGATCGCGCATGAGCGATTACGCAGACCATACGGTCGCCGTGCTGGCGGTCCAAGGTGCTTTTGCCGAGCACGAGGCGAGGCTGTCCGAGCTGGGCGCACGTTGTATTGAGCTGAGGCAGGCGGCTGATTTGAAGCAGGACTTTGACCGCCTGGTACTTCCCGGCGGCGAGTCGACCGTTCAAGGCAAACTCCTTGCCGAGCTTGGCATGCTCGAGGATCTTCGTGCTCGCATTGCGGACGGCATGCCCGTCCTGGGCACCTGCGCCGGCTTGATCCTGTTGGCGCGCGATCTTGCCGCCCATGACGATAAGGGCACGCCGCGTTTGGCAACCATGGATGTACTTGTCGAGCGCAATGCCTACGGCAGACAGCTCGGCAGCTTTCGAACCAAGGGGCAGGTAGCCGGCATCGACGGTGAAGTGCCGCTGACGTTTATCCGTGCGCCCCGCATCGTCGAGGTCCACGGCGACGCCAAGGCCTTAGCGAAAGTCGACGGGCGCATCGTCGCCGCCCGCCAAGGCAACCAGCTCGGCGTAACCTTCCACCCCGAACTCGACGAAGACACCCGCCTCCACGAACTGCTCCTACAAATGTAGGAAGAACAGAAACGAGAGTGGATAATCCCCCACCTTGAGCATGAATATGGGCTCATACCAGGAGATTATCCACTCTCATACTATGTAGTCGTTGGGGACGTTCTTAAACGACTACTCAAACAAGAACGTCCCCAACGACTACATTGCGATAGATGACCACGTTTGCCCAGATAAAACCGACCAAAATAAACCTGTCCCTTTTTGGCAGGTTTCGACCAAGGCAATGTCGATGTTTCGGCAACGAAAGCGAGCGCCCACCAGAGCGAACAAATTGGCATGAAAAGAGGACGGCATAGACCTTCTGGTCATGCCGTCCTCTTTGAATGACAAGTTGTCGCTCTGGTGGGCGCGCAGCGTCGAGCAGTTGCGCGGTTTGGTAAAACCGCGCAACCCAATTAGAAGCGGTTGCCGCGGAAGCCGCCACCGTTGCGGCCGCCGCGATCACCACCGCGACCGCCGCGGTCGCCGCCACGGTTGCCGCCGAAGCCGCCACGGTTGCCACCGCGATCGCCATAGCCACCACGGTTGCCACCAAAGCCGCCGCGACCGCCACGGTCGCCGCCACGGTCACCAAAGCCGCCACGGCCACCGCGATCGCCACCGCGACCGCCGCGGTCACCACCACGGCCACCGCGCTCGTCACGGCCGCCGCGAGGACCGCGGTCCTCGTCCAGGCCCATGGCGACGAGCGGAGCGATAACCTTATCGAGAGCGGCCATCAGCTCGGTGGCCTCCTCGTAAGAAAGCTCAGGCAGGAGCTTCTCCTTCTTGTTGGCAAGCTCGACCAGGCCCTCAGCGGCATCCTCGGCAGCGAAGACGACGATCTTGCGCATATCGCCCTCGGCGTCGTCGATGCGGCCGACCAGATCGGCGGCCTCGGCCTCGGCCATCAGGCCATCGAGCTCACGAAGGCGCATGCCCAGCAGGTCGGACATCTCCTTCTGCTCCATCTTGGGCTTGAGGTCAAGAAGCTTGATGGCGCGCTCGATGTTCGCCATGCGCTCAGCCTTGGCCTCCTCCTCCTTGGAAATAGCAAAGCGACGGCTGCGCAGCAGGCGGGCGGCCTTCTGCATCTTGTCCATCAGCTCTTCGTCATCGTAATCAGCGGCGGCCTCGACAACCTCGGCCTCCTCCTCGGCGGAAACCTCGTCAGCAGCCTCAACCTCGGCAGCTTCGGTCTCCACGGTCTCGACTGCCTCGACCTCGGCAGCCATGGTCTCGTTCTCGGTCTCGTTCATGATCTCTTCGTTCTCAGACATGAGACTCCTTCTTGGCCCTCTCGGGCATCATCGCCCCATTCGCGGGGCCCGTCGCGCACTCTTTGCGCTTTAAACATTCATGCCTCTCGGCAAAACGTCCATTAGTTTATGGTGTCGCCATCCAATCTAGCTGCAGAATCTATGTGCACACATTAATGCGACATGTGCGACTCGCGGCGGGCGTACACCAGCGACACCGCGAACCCGGCCACGGCAATCACGGCCGCTACGCGCACGGCAGCCGCAAATCCGATCGCCTGGGCAACGTCCGCCGCAACGCCAGCGGCGCCGGCAACCGCCGCAGAACTCGAGAGCAGGCCGATAAACAGGGACGGGCCAAACGACGCGGCAATCATGTTCCACGTGTTGAGCAATGCCGTTCCGTGAGGATGCTCAGCGGCGGGCAACGTCTCCAGGCCGGCCGTCTGCGAGGGGCTCAGCACCAAACCGACACCGGCATACACCACAACAGTCAGCGCCACGACAATACCAATGTTCATGCTTGCCGCGGTCATCGAAATTGCAGCCTGTCCCACAGCAATCAGGGCAAAGCCGACCGGCAGCAGCGGCCACGCGCCACGGGCATCCATCACGCGTCCGCCCACAATCGAGGTCACAGCGTTGCAGGCAATCGCCGGCAAAATGAGCAAGCCAGCAACAAGAGCCGTCATGCCGTATGCGCCCTCAAAATAGAGCGGCAGCAAAACGCTCATCGAGAACGTCGTCATCATCGACACCACCACAAGCAGGCACGCAGGCCAAAAACGAACGCTTGCCATGGGGCGCACGTTGAGCATCGGATGTCCGAGCTTGAGCTGACGGGCCGTAAAGAGGCCGAGCAGCACAACGGCGGCGAGAAGCGTCACGATACCGGCCATCACATTGGTCGAGAACTCGCCAACGGAATATACAAACGCCGTGATGCCGGCCGCAAGCAAAGCAACCGACAGAATATCAAGCTTAGTGTTCGAGCACTCTCCAACATTTCGAACGAGCTTTGCTGCCGCCGCGGCGACCACGACACCGCCCACCAGCGGCACTACGAACACCGCCCTCCAGCCAAACAACGTGCACATAAGACCACTGATCACAGGTCCAAACGCCGGCCCCAGCGTAATGCAGGCACCGCCCAGACTCAGATACAGACCGAGCTTCTCGCGCGGAGCGCAAGATAGCACCACATTCATCATGAGCGGAAACAAGATGCCCGATCCCGCAGCCTGCAAAATGCGACTTGGCAGCAAGACGGTAAACGTTGGGGCGACCAGGCACAGGACTTCTCCGTTGACCATGCATCCGCATGCGAAAAACAGCAGCCTGCGCGTCGAGAAACGACCGGAAAGAAAGGCCATGATGGCCGTAAAGATCGACGTCACGATCATGTAGCCCGAAACAAGCCACTGCGCCGTGGTGGCACTCACCGAAAAGGCCGCCATGATGTCGTGCAACGCCACGTTAATGATGTTCTCGTTAAACGCGGCAACAAAGGCCGCGATATACATTACGGCGAGAAACGCCGAAGTGGCCGATGGCGCTACTTGAACTTGTTGCTGAGATTTGCTCCCCATGCATTTCCTTCCTCTTGGAACGACAGTCGTATCGCCCCAGAGGAACAGTCCAGGGCGAGGATGAGCCCTAGACTTACGCCAGACGCCGCACGCGACGAGTCTGGCAACATGGTCCAACGTCGAAAGATTGTAACGCGAACGCGCAGCTTTCCTTCCGCGCTATTATTGAAAGTCCACGAAAGCATGAGACATGAGGAGCCCTCCATGATTAAGCCCATCATGAAATCCGAGTTCTTTTTGCGCCTGCCTTCCGAAGACGCGGGACCCGACGATGCCGCGACCGGGCAGGACCTCCTGGATACGCTCCATGAGCATGAGCACGAGTGCGTGGGGCTCGCCGCCAATATGATTGGCGTGCGCAAACGCATCATCTGCGTAAAGGACGGCAGCAAGTCGCTGCTTATGTACAACCCGCAGATTCTTGAGCAGGTCAATGCCTACCAGACGAGCGAAGGATGCCTCTCGCTGATCGGCGAGCGTCCCCGTACCCGCTATCGCCGCATTAAGGTTGAGTATCTGGACGAGAACTTCGTCCACCGCATCAAAAACTTCTCGGGCTACACCGCCGAGATCATCCAACACGAAATCGACCACTGCCAAGGAATCGTGATCTAGGTTACTTGCCGACATGAGGGAACCGGAGGCTACCCTATGGATATCAGCCGTTTTGGTGAGTTCGCCATCTTGGCGCAGTCGCGTACGTTTCTCGATGCGGCGGAGCTGCTCTTCATGTCGCAGTCGACTCTCTCCAAGCACATTATGGCAATGGAGCGCGAGCTCGGCTGTAATCTCATCGATCGGAGTCAACGCCACGTTACGCTCACCGCGCAAGGCGAAGCGCTCCTCCCCTATGCACAAAAGATAGCGACGCTCCAGCATCGCTATCTCGCTGCCATCCAGATAGCCGCAGATGAACCACTCGAACGCATCACCGTGGGCTCCATCCCCATCATGGCTCCCTATGGAATCACGGACGCCGTCATCGATTTCCAGCAGGCGAACCCCTCGTATTCCGTTGAGCTCATCGAGGGCGAAGGCAGCGCACTCAAGCAGATGCTCTTGCGCGAGGACATCGACCTCGCCTTCATCCGCGACGGCGGCGTCATCGAGCCGGAGTTTAAAAAAATCCCCTTTACAACCGACCGGCTCGTGGCCGTTATCCCGCTCGACCATCCACTCGCCAAGCGCAACGCCATCGAGATCGACGACCTTATCGATGAGAATTTCCTTATGCTTCCCCAAGGCTCGTTCGTGAGCGAACTCACCCTCTCCCTTTGCCGCAAGGCAGGATTCAGCCCACGTGTCACGTTTACCGGCAAACGGGCAGAAAACATCATCTCGCTTGTCGCGCGCGATGCCGGCGTCTCGCTGCTCATGCGCAAGCCTGCCGAATCACTCGCCGGCGGCAAGGTGGCCCTCGTGCCGCTCGAGCCTGCAACGACCTCCGAGGTCAGGCTCTACCTCAAACGGAGCGCTGCGTACTCGCAAGCCGTCGTCTCGTTTATCGGCTTTCTCCCCTATCGCCAGCTTCTACAGGGCGGCCGCATGACCTCCGAAGCGCCGCAGTCGTCGTAATCCCAGCACACACCGCCACTTTTGAGATGCCCCACAAACCAACCGGCAACGGTACAAAACGCAAAAGGCCCCGGACAGCACAGCTGCCGTCCGAGGCCTTTTAAATCAAAGCGGGTAGATGGACTAGTCCACCGAGATGTTGAGGGTCTGACCGCCCTCGTCCTTCTTGGTGCCGATCACCATAGCGGCGATAAGCGCCAAAATAAAGGCGACCAGACCGGAGATGACAAGACCGATAAAGCCCGAATCGATGCCAGCGGGGTTGATAAAGCTCGGGAAGCCGAGCGGACCGGAGGCACCGAAGGCATAGAGCTTGGCACCCATAAGGCCGGCAATGGCGCCGCCGACACCGGCGGAAATGAAGGTCGCCCACATGAGACGCTTACGCGGCAGCAGGATGGCGTAAAGCGCGGGCTCGTTGACGCCGAAGATCGACGAGACGAGAGCAGGGATGTTGATGACAGCGTTTTCCTCGGAATCCTTGGTTCGAATGATCATGCCGAGCACGGCACCGGCGATGGCGCACCCACCTGCGTATACGAGAGGGTTGATGAGGTCATAGCCGTAGGTTGCGACATCGATGAACCACAGCGGAATGACGCCCCAGTGCAGACCGAACATGACGAGCAGGCTCCAGAACGTGCCGATGACAAAACCGGCGATGGCGGGCTGGAAGTTGATGAGCGCCAGGATGATTTGGGCAACGATGTTGGAGAGGACCGTCATGACCGGACCGACCACAAGCAGGCCCAGGATGCCGCAAATGAGAAGCGTCAAAATGTTGGAGAAGAACGAGCTCACAAGCGCGGGCAGTGCGCCAGAAAGGAATTTGTGCACCTTCGAGGCGATCCAGACGATGAAAATCGCAGGCAGAATCGTCGATGAATAGTTCTGCATAATCAACGGGATGCCAAAGATATCACCGTAGACATTGGACTCAAGGACCGTACCGGTGCCGAGCGTGTAAAGCGGGTCTCCACCCATAAGGGCAACGAGCGTCGGGTAGACGAGGATGCCGCCGAGGGCCATACCCATAACGGGCTTAAGTCCGAACTTCTTGGCAGCCGTCCAGCCGATGATAAGCGGGAAGTAATAGAAGACCGAATCTCCGATTGCCGAGAGCGTCACATAGGTATTGCTGTCCTTGGCGAGCCAGCCGGCAACCGTGCAGAGGGCGAGCATCGACTTGATGAAGCCACCGGCCATAAGCACGCCAAGAACCGGTTGCAGGATCTCGGAAATGATGGCGAGTAGGCGCGAGAACGGATCGCCCTTCTTGACATTGTCGCCCTCATCGATATCAAGCGCGGGCTTGGCGTCGAACCCGCCGATCTGAACGAGTTCATTGTAGACGGACTCGACGGTGGCACCGATTACGACCTGATACTGTCCACCGGCCTGGATGACGTCAACGACACCCTTCATGGCCTTGAGCTCATCGGTCTGGGCGAGCGATTCGTCCTTGAGGTGAAAGCGGAGACGCGTAATGCAGTGACTCACGTCCAGCACATTGTCTCGGCCACCGACCTTTGCGATGATTCCATCGCAAAGCTGCTGGTATTTCATGGTATTCCTCCTTTTTCTGAGCGGGGCATGGCATTGATTCCAGACCCCCGTAGTCGACGTGGGGAGCCACAGAACCCGCCTCCCCTTTAAAATCCGCGGGCGCATATACGTCCGGGATGGGAGATAACAAGGGAAATAAGAACGCCGATCACACGGCCGCGACCCTCATGGGTCCCATGCCGTGGCGGCAAAACTACAGGCGCGAATCTGGCGCGCCGAGAAGGCGCGCGGTTTGACAGAACTTATCGCATAGGCGCTCCGGTTCGCCTTGGGGAATCTGGGTACGTTCGGTCTCAAAGGAGAGGCCGTATTCACGCGCCGGAAGGAAGTACTCGTAATAGCCGTTGGTATAACCGCAGACAATCCCCTCAACCGGACATTCGCGCTTCATGCGAACGCCAAGGTCGCTGCCGAGCTCGCTCGGAAACACAAAGAGGTGCATACCACCCAAGCTGATAACGGCGCACTTGAGCGTGAGCGAAAAATCGTCATGGGCGACGGTGTGATAGAACGTCTGGGGCTCGATACGGTCGAGTTTAACCTCGCGATCGAGCTTGATTTGGGAAATCGCCTCGGCAAGACCGGTCGACACGCGCTCGACCTCGGGGATGCCACGACCTTGGCGAAAATTGCGATCGCTGCAGTCGCCAGCAGCGCCCACGACCATGGCAGGATAGTACCCGAGGCTCGGGGCGAGCTTTTTACCGGTAAGGCCGGCAAGCTCACTCGTGAGCTCCGTACAATCGGGCCCGACGCAAGCGGAATGCACCGCCCAGTTCACAAAGCCCGCAAATGGCTTGCCTTCGGTATCGAAGAACGAAACGACAATGACCTCATTGTCGGCGAGTTCGCCTGGGATGATGCGGTTGTCATAGAAACCGGTGACGACCTGCTTGCCCAGGCGGCAAATCGCGGGCTGCGCATTGGCGCGGCACTCCTCAAAGCATTGGCAAATGGTATCGAGGAGCCAGCGATAGTAGTTCTCGTCGAATTTTCCCGTCCACCAGCTGCGGTGGTAAGCGACGATTGAAGTATGGTCGTGCGTCGCCGAGAGCAGGACGCAATCACGGTCAATGCCGTAGCGCTCGGCGAGCATTGTCTTGACTTCCTCGGCCATGCTTTCCTCGAACTCGAGGACATCGGCATTAAAGAGAAACACCTCGCGTTCGCCTTGCTGGAAGAGAATGGCGTTGGCGTAGACGTCGTCATGGATGCCCGTCGCAGGCTCCAGGCGGTTGGGAAGATTGCGATAGCCAATCAGGTAGATGTCGCCCTGTGGGGTGATTTTGCGGCGCGCGTGTCCAATGTTCATGCACGTTCTCCTTCTGTGTTACGCCGCATTCAAGGCGGCAATGATGATATCGACGAGGCGCTCATGGGAGCCGGCGGCAAAACCGGAGTTCATGGCCTCATAGGTGATCTTTTCGTACGCGTCGGGGGCCGGTAGGTATTTCTGTCCGCCGTTGACGAGCGTGGCAAAGAGCACAGAGCCGGACCGGGCGACGCGCACGGTGGCGCCGAATGTACTCGAGACCTCGGGCTGCACGCCGACAAGCTCGACGTTTCCCAGCCGAAGCAGATAGACCCTCGTGTGCTGCTCACCGGCAGCATGAAACTCATACGTTCGATGCGGAGCCAAAGAGTAAAAATCGGCGCGTGTCTGAGCGGGCAGGAGGACGTCGACCGTGCGAGCATCGATGCCGGCAGCGCTATCCTCACGTGCCATGCGAGCGGCCTCAATCAAAGCATCGCCCAAGACCTGCCCCTGCTGGTGCAGCATGCGGTATCCGTCCTCATGGGCATCGACCGTCCGCTTCACGCCGGCGGCATCGAACGTGACGTTCATGGCGCGCTCCGCCGGACCTTGGTCGCCCGCGGCGCCCGGCAGCAACAGGGCAACGCCGCCCAGCTCACGCTCGAGTGACATGGCGGCAAAACCAAAGAGATCTCCGCTCGCCACGCGTCTCCCCTCGGAGTCGCGCGACCCGTCGAGCACGGAGGACTGGACGTCCGCCGCCGCAAGTACGGCAACGTACTCGCCCCCGGCATCCCTCATGGCGAGCACGGGCATCGCGTGGTCGGCAAACCCCTCGGGATTCGAGCCCAACCACCAGCCGGCCGGCGTCTCGATGTCGCGATTAACGTTCACGGGGCAGTCGCCCTCCGCCGTGGCGAGTGTGACGGAGCGAATGCCCGCAACAGCCCGCTCGACAGCCGTGCGGGCGGCGGCGATGAGCGCTGCGCGATAGCGCTCGTTGCGATCGCGGGCAGCAGCATCGGCAAGATGCCCGGGAGTGCGAACGTGAGGCATGGAAAACGTGTGGGTAGGAACCACCCAAGAGTAAGCGCCACTGCAGCCGGCGGCATCCTCGACGACCTCACGCAGATCGGCGAGCAGAGCCGGAGCAATCGATGTGACCTCAAGCGAAAGAATGCAGGAGCGTCGCCCCGCCCCCTCGATGACAAGAGCACGGGCAAAGACCTCATGGCGGAGTTCGTCGAAACCGTCAAACGGCAATACGCCCCCAAGATCGATGGCCGCACGGGCGGCCCCAGCCCTCATCTCTCCTTTGTCCATGGCAGACACCCCCTCTGATTGCCGCTCACTCGACACCGTACAGTCGCTGCGCCGTGCCGCCAAGCACAAGATCTGTGTCTGCATTGCTCAGGCTCGCGGCACGAACGCAGGCGACACCCTCGGTGAGCCACTCGCGTTTAACCGGATAGCTCGTGCCAAAAACAATATGGTCTGCACCCAACACGTTAACCGCGCAGGCGAGGAGTGTCTTGCCCCAAGGCTGGGCATGGGACATGTCGAAATAGATGTTGTTCTCGAGGCGCTTGGAAACGGTCTCGGTATCGACCTGAAAACGTCCAGAGGCATCAGGGCGCTTGGGGCCGTGAGGCAGCAGCATCTCCTTGAACGCAAAGTATGCGCCACCGAGCATGGAGTGGACCATCTTGATATTAGGATAGCGCTCGAAGAAATCACCAAAGATCTCGCGGCCGATCGCCGTAGTTTGGTCGACGCAGCGACCATAAGAGCGGCGAAGGTTGTCGTACGCGAGAAGCGACTCGTTCTCGACCGGTACGGGAACATGGTGGACGTAAACGGTGACGTTGCGCTCGTTCAGGTGTTCGAAGAAGCTCGAGAAAACCCGGTCGTCGAGATAGCGCTTGCCGTAGTGAGCGCAGAGCTGCACACCCGCAAAACCATCGTCGAGCCTGCGGTCGAGCTCCTCTAAATTTGCCTTGGTGCCAAAGGGTGGCACAGCGACAAGCGGAATCAGGCGGCCATTTGACGCCTTCGCGTCAGCGGCCATACCGTCGTTGAAGCGCCGACACATCTCGAGCGACATCCACTCGTGGCAGCCGGGGAGCTTGAGGATCGCCTTGTCGACCCCCGCCTCATCCATATCGGCCAAGCGCTTCTCGAGGGTGTAGTCGCCCTCGATGTAATTAAGGCCCGGAGAACCGGCGGGCATCTCGATCACGATCTGTCGCTTGCCGACGGAATTCACGGTCAGATAGCCTTCGGTGTCGTAGGCGCGGGGCACCTCGGCCAAAAACTGTTCGCAGAGCGTCTCGTCATGAAAGATGCGCTCGTCGAACCAGTAGGAATTTGCATCGATAATCATTGGTTGGAACCGCCTTTCATCTTGTTGAGAACATTCTAGAAAAGCGGGTACCCGGGCATCAATTCCAGCTTAAGCCTACTGTATTCCATTTTGGAATAGAACTTACCGCTCACACGCGAACCTTGCTCGCTCAAAGAGACAAAGCGTTAGCAGCACGGGCTTAGACAGAAAACGGCCGGCCCGCATCCGTTGCGGGCCGGCCGTTTTAGTACAGGCTACCTTTGTCGTTACGACTGGCGGTAATGATCGAAGAAGTCGGCGAGATCTTCGAGGGACTCTTTGAGCACTTCCATGCGCGGCAGGTACACGATACGGAAGTGGTCGGGCTCAGCCCAGTTGAAGCCGCCGCCGCGCGTGATCAGGATCTTCTTCTCGTGCAGCAGGTCAAGGGCGAACTGCTCGTCATCGGTAATGTTGAACTTCTTCACATCCATCTTGGGGAAGATGTAGAACGCCGCACGCGGCTTAACCACCGAGATGCCGTCAATCTTGTTGAGCGCCTCATACACAAAGTTGCGCTGCTCGTAGACACGGCCGCCGGGGCGGATGTAGTCGTTGACGGACTGATGGCCACCGAGCGCCGTCTGAACGATCGACTGAGCCGGCACGTTGGAGCACAGGCGCATGTTGGAGAGCATGTTGATGCCCATGATGAAGTCGCTCATGCAGCGCTGGTTGCCCGAAAGCACCATCCAGCCAATACGATAGCCCGCGATCATGTGCGACTTGGACAGACCGCTAAAGGTGACGCAGGGCAGATCGGGAGCGAGCGAGGCAATCGAGACGTGCTCGTAGCCGTCCATGCACAGGCGGTCGTAGATCTCATCAGCAAAGATCATCAGCTGATGCCTGCGTGCAACCTCGACGATGCCCTCGAGCACCTCGCGCGGATAGACGGAACCCGTGGGGTTGTTGGGGTTGATGATGACGAGGGCTTTGGTCGCGCTCGTGATCTTGGACTCCATATCCTCCAGGTCGGGATACCAATCCGCCTGCTCATCGCACAGATAGTGCACGGGATGACCGCCGGCAAGGGTTGCGCACGCCGTCCAGAGCGGATAGTCGGGGCTGGGGATCAGAATCTCGTCGCCATTGTCGAGCAGCGCGTTCATCGAAAGCTGAATGAGCTCGGACACGCCGTTGCCCGTGTAGATATGCTCCATCTGAACGTTGGGCAAGCCCTTGATCTGCGAATACTGCATGATCGCCTTGCGCGCGGAGAACAGGCCACGCGAGTTGGAATAGCCTTCGCAGTCGGGCAGCTGCTGGCGCATGTCCTTGATGACCTCGTCGGGCGTGCGGAAACCGAAGGGCGCCGGGTTGCCGATATTGAGCTTGAGGATGCGCTCGCCCTCGTCCTCCATACGGGCGGCCTCGTCGACGACGGGACCGCGCACGTCATACAGGACGTTATCGAGCTTGGTGGATTTAGAAAAAGTACGCATGGTGGTGCTCCTTGCAATTTGAGCTGAGGGATGGGGTTCGGGCTTGGAATCGTTGCGGGGTGATGATGCCTCGCCTTGATCGGCGTCGCCGGCAAGCAGCCAGGTAACATCGACCTCCAAAATACGGGCGAGCAGCTCAGCCACATCGCGCCGCGGAATCGTCTTGCCGCTCACATATTGGCTCATCTGACTCTTGCCGAGTTTTTTGCCGAGCATCTCCGATGCGCGGATCACGTCCGACTGGCGAACGTCGCGATCGGACATAGTCTGTCGCAGGCGATCGCTAAACGTCTCTTGGGCCACAGGAACCTCCTTGCTGGCAAAGTTCAATTTATAGAACACGAATTGAACCATGGTTCAATTTAGCAAGCAGTATAACGCGGCACCTCATTCGGAAGTTCAATTTCATAAGAAAACGTACCGGACTCCGAGATTTGCCCAAAGCGGACAATGGCGTGTACGCGTTTAGAGGTATTCAAGGAATCGAGCGGCGGCAAGCGAAACGTCAGCCGTGCGATATATCGCATTGATCTGCCGATGGGGATGTCCCTCGAGCGAACGCACGGCAACATCGAACTGACAGCGGCGCAAGATGAGCGCGGGAAGAATGCTCACGCCCAGGCCGTCCTCGACCATGGCCATAATCGCATAGTCATCCCAGGTCGACAGTTTTGAGCGCACCGCCAGCCCCGCCCGACGGAATAGCGGCGTAATCTCATCATCGGTACCCCGTTCCAGCAGAATAAACTGCTCGTTGGCTAAATCGGCAAGAGAAATGACCTCCGCCGTGGCAAGCGAGGAGTCCGCTGGCACCACGGCCATCAACTCGTCTTGCACCAACGGTCGCGACGCCATGCCGGCGCCGCGTGGCTCACGCGGGATAAAGCCCAGGTCGCAGCGGCCTTCCGCCACCCATTGCTCAATCTCGGAGTAATCACCCATCAGCAGCTCGTAATCGACATCCGGATGATCGGCGCGAAAGCGCGCGATCACCGGCGGCAGTACATGAGTCGCCACGCTCGAAAACGTACCGATACAGATCTTGCCGCGCATGAGCCCTCGCATCTCGTCCACGCGTCGCTGCAGGCGGCCAAACTCTTCGCATAACGCCTCGACTGCCGGCATGACCTGCCGCCCGTCGGCAGAAAGCACCACGCCCTCGCGGCTGCGATCAAGCACCTTAAAACCCCAGTCTGCCTCAAGGTCGCCCACCATGCGGCTCACGCCCGACTGCGAATAGCTCAGCCGCTCTGCAGCACGCGTAAAGCTGCCGGCCCGCACGGTCTCGAGCAGCACCTGCATCTTTTGAATATTCGTTTCCACGGCACCCCTCCACCTTTACATGAGTTTTTGTCATGTTATTCATGCATTATATTCGCTTTTCTTCTAAAGCCAGTTCACCCATAGTGAACATGCTCGGATATAGAGGGGATGTCAGCGCATGAACAACGGACTGTTTACGTACTTAGCAGCATTGCTATTGTTTGGCTCCAACGGCATCATCGCCGCTGCCATCGCGCTGCCGAGCTCCGATATCGTACTGTTGCGCACGTTTTTGGGCGCTCTCACCCTTGCCGCCGTCCTCTTCATAACCAAGCGCCATAACCTGCAGGCTCCGTCTCGCCCCCGCGAGGCCGCAGCGCTCATCGTCTCGGGCGCCGCGCTGGGCGCCAGCTGGATTTTTCTGTTCCGCGCCTACCAGACGATCGGCGTCGGCGTATCCTCGCTGCTGTACTACTGCGGCCCCATCATCGTTATGGCCCTCTCCCCGCTCATTTTTGGCGAAAAGCTGACCGGCAGCAAAATCGCCGGCTTTATCGCCGTCGCCTGCGGTGCTTTTCTCATTGCAGCGCAAGGTCTAGGCGGCAATATGCCCATTGCGGGCATCGTCTGTGGAATCGCCTCGGCCTTCTGCTATGCATTGATGGTCATCGCCAGCAAGGGTGCGCCTCACATCGAGGGCCTCGAGAACTCCGCACTCCAAGTGAGCGCCGCCTTTGTGACCGCACTGGCCCTCACGCTCATCACGCAGGGCGCTCCCTCGTTCCTGTCCGCCGGCGTCGCCGCCAGCATTGATTGGCGCGCCGTCGCTATGCTCGGCGTCGTCAACACCGGCATTGGTTGCCTGCTCTACTTTAGCGCCGTCGCCAAGCTGCCCGTTCAGACCGTCGCCGTCGTCGGCTACCTCGAGCCGCTTTCGGCGGTCGTGTTCTCAGCCGCCCTTTTGGGTGAAGCCATAACACCGGTCCGCCTGATGGGCGCCGCGCTTATCATCGGCGGCGCGATTTTTTGCGAACTCGCCGGCAAACGCGCAAACGCCAAGGCTGGCATCGCCCAGATAGCACGTGCTTAAAAGCCCCTGCTTTGAAATGCTACCTGCGTAGATAAATAATCCCCAGCTGAGGATTATTGTCTAAAATAACCCGATGTGCCAAACTGCTCTTGTATGTATAAAGACGGCATAAAGTTTTTTGTCCTAGACAGATAACCGGATGTCTAAGGGAGTCCACGTGGCACACAACAAACTGGAGGCAAACCTCCAAGACCAGCACGGACAGAGCGGGCATGGAGCCATTCCCCTTTCTGCTGGTATGTTGCTCGTAACGCTCGGCGTCGTCTATGGCGACATCGGCACGAGCCCTATGTACACCATGAAATCAATCGTCGCCAACAACGGCGGCATCGGTACCGTCAGCGAGGACATGATCCTGGGCGCGCTTTCGCTCGTCATCTGGACCATGACGCTCGTAACCACGGTCAAGTACGTGCTAATCGCCATGAGGGCCGACAACCACAACGAGGGCGGTATCTTCGCCCTGTTCAGTCTCGTACGCAAAGTGGCGCCGTGGCTGATCCTTCCCGCCATGATCGGCGGTGCGGCGCTGCTTGCCGACGGCATCCTCACCCCCGCCGTCACGGTCACCACAGCCATCGAGGGTCTGCGCACCATCGAGTGGGGCCACGCGCTATTGGGCGACGGCCAGACCAACGTCATCATTATTACCATCATCATTATCTGCGGCCTATTTGCCATGCAGCGCGCCGGCACCTCGTCAATCGGCAAGCTCTTCGGCCCGCTCATGACGCTATGGTTCCTGTTCCTGGCGGGCGCCGGCCTGTTCAACATGCTCGGCAACCTGTCCATCTTGCGCGCACTCAACCCCATCCGCGGCATCATGTTCCTGTTCTCGCCCATCAACCACTCGGGCATCATGGTGCTCGGCTTCGTCTTCCTGTCGACGACCGGCGCCGAGGCGCTCTATTCGGACATGGGTCACGTGGGCAAGGCTAACATTTACGCATCCTGGCCGTTCGTAAAGGCGGCCCTCATCCTTAACTATCTGGGTCAGGGCGCTTGGCTGCTCGCCAACAACTCCAATCCCCAGATGCTCGCGATGGACATCGTCAACCCGTTCTACATGATGCTTCCCGAGCCCCTGCGCCCCTTTGCCATCGTGCTATCGGCCGTAGCGGCCATCATCGCCTCGCAGGCGCTTATCAGCGGCTCGTTCTCGCTGGTATCCGAGGCCACGCGTCTCAACCTTATGCCGCATCTGCGCATCCACTACCCCAGCGACACCAAGGGTCAACTCTATATTCCGCTCGTCAACAACATCATGTGGGTCGGCTGTATCTTCATCGTGCTGCTGTTCCAAAACTCCGAGCGCATGGAGAGCGCCTACGGCCTCGCCATCACCGTGACTATGCTCATGACCACGACGCTTTTGACGAGCTATATCGCCGGCATCCTCAAGCACAAGCTGGGCGCCTGCGTCTTTGCCCTGCTTTTTGGCGCCATCGAGCTCTGCTTCTTTGCCTCGTGCCTCACCATGTTCTTTGACGGCGGCTATGTGATGATCTTCCTGGCCTCGCTGCTGTTTGGCCTTATGTACGTGTGGCGCCGCGGCACCGCCATCGAGCGCACGCAGACGATCCTGCTGCCCGTCTCCAAGTACATCGATCAGCTCAACCGCCTGCGCAACGACGAGACCTACCCCGTGCTCGCCGACAATCTGGTGTTCCTCACCAACAGCCCCGACCCGCTCACGCTCGACCGCGACGTGCTCTATTCCATCCTGGACAAACATCCCAAGCGCGCCAAGGCATACTGGTTCATCAACGTGCACGTTACCGATGAACCCTATACGCACGAGTATTCCGTCGAGACCTTTGGCACGGACTTTTTGTTCCGCGTACGCCTGGACCTGGGCTTTAAGGTCAACCAGCGCATCAACGCCTATCTGCGCCAGATCGTCGGCGACTTGATGGCATCGGGCGAGCTGCCGCCGCAGCATCACACCTACTCCATCTACGAGACACGCGGCAACGTGGGCGACTTCCGCTTTTGCATGCTGCGCAAGATGCTTGCCCCCGAAACGGACATCAACCGCAACGACCACCGCGTGATGGCCATCAAGTACGCCGTCCGCCGCGCCTGCGGAAGCCCGGCACGCTGGTACGGTCTCGAGAACTCGGCCATCATCATTGAGTACGTACCGCTCTTTGCCCGCATGCGCCCGGCCGTCAAACTTGTGCGCACCCAGGTGCCGCTCGAGGTTCAGATCGAAGAGGCCGAGGAAATGGAGGTCGACATCTTCTCGGACGACTTGGTCAACGGCAACGAGGCCGGCAAGAGCATGAACGTCGATCCCACCGAGCTGCTCGAGAGCGTCGCCGATACGCCCGAACAGCAACTCGACGGACTCGAGAGCACCCAGTTCAACGACGCCAACTTCTAACACGCCACCAGCCATTGACGACAACGGCCTCGCATCTCATAGGAGGTGCGAGGCCGTTTTATGTCGCAACGGACCAGTGAACTACGAACGGCGCGGCTCGGGAACCACGAGCCTATCGGGGCTCGCGCCCTCGGCATCCATCAGGCTCACGTAGCGAATCGACGGATCCCCATACATCGCGTAGTAATAATTGCCCGTGCGCGCGCTAAAGCATCCGGTGTAGATAGTCTTCTCGAACTTGCCATCGCCCATCCTGGACGCTCCCTCGATCATCACCACGCCCTCGAGCGAGCGGAACATGCGAACGACGTTTTCGGTCTCGCTCTCCTTTTGCGGGTAATTGGCATTGAGGTACGCCGCCTTTACAAAACGGCTCGGCGAATAGCAATCGCCCGGAATGCCGCGCATGCCGGCACCGGCTCCATAGGGCTTAAGCTCGGCGCCACGCCATGTCGCCGTCTGCGGAAAATCGCTTGTGGCGGTGATATAGGTGCGCAGGTTTTCCATGTGCCACGGGAAGGTCGGCTGGTTGGCAAGGGTGTCGACCGGATCGTCGTATACATGCAGGCCGTCAGCCATCATCTCGACCACGATGCTGCGCTGGCTGTCGCCGATAATCCAATGGAGCAGCGACACGCCCAGCCCCTCTCCGGCAGATTTAGCGACAATCACCGTGTCGCGCAGCGCGGCCTCGACCTCATCGACCGTCGAGAACGTCGCTGCCACCCACAGGGGAAACTCATAGGCCGCGATATTGGTCTTTCCATCAACCGGCCCCTTGGCATACTCGGCATAACCGGGAAAGTTGAGCCCCGCCACAGCCAGACCCGCATCGTTACCGCAATCGAAAAACATGGGATAGTTCTTGTAATCGATGCACATACCGATCACCGCGTGTGCCGCTGTCGCGTCGTCGATAAACGAATACGGAATGTGGAACCCGCGCGGCATCACGCGAACCTGTTGGCCGTAGTCAAAGCTCCAGTCGAGGTTGCGGCCTAGATACATGTGGCCAGAATTATCGGTAAATCGAATGCTCGTACACATAGCGCCTCCTAGCTTTACGTTCCTGCTAAGGTTATTGTCACCAAACAAAAAGGCGCTAAACACAAAAGCCCGGACATGACAACAATGTCACGCCCGGACCATAAGAGACGAAGTGTGGTGCTTTGGTCCCCTTAGACCAACTTTCCAAGACAGTGATCGATCATATGCTGGACCATCTGCGCCTCGAAGCCGACGAAGTCCTGCTTGCGCTCGCGCATCTTGCCGTCAACGATCACGTCATAAGCAACCTTGCACTTGATATAGCGCGTGGACTTGGTGACCTCCTCGTGCGTCAGGCAGCTCTCCTCCATCTTGCTGGCGCCCAGGCCAAACACCAGACGGGGGTTGTAGAGTACGTGGGGCTCGCCGGCGTCGTCCAGATAGACGCAGACCTTCTTGGTGACGCCGATCTGGTTGGCGGCCAAGCAGCCGGCATCATCGAGCGACTTGATGGTATCAATCAGATCCTGAGCGACCGACTCGTCCTCGACAGTCGCAACCTCGCAACGCTGAGACAGGATAGCCTCGTCGCGGCAGAGCTCTTTAATCATACGTTCCTCCATAGGGGTCGTTGTAACCGCTTAAGTATACGGTACCTACACAATTTCATGCGAAAGATACCGCCCGTCCGTTACAAACCGCCGAACATCAACATGTGAGGAACACCAACTTCACAAAGGCGATATAGTGGGTGAGTTCGTGTCAATCGGCCTAAACTCGGGGCCGAACAAGGAAAGGGTATGCATGGACGAACTATTTCACGTCAGTGAGCGCAAGTCCACAATCGGGACCGAACTCCGCGCTGGACTGACAACATTCCTGGCGATGGCCTACATCATCGCCGTCAACCCCGCGGTGCTCTCGGGCGCTGGCATCGATGCGGGAGCGCTCGCCTGCGCCACCTGCCTGGGCGCCGGCATCATGACCATCTGCATGGGCATCTTCGCCAACCGCCCGCTCGCCTGCGCGTCGGGCTTAGGCGTCAACGCGATGATCGCTGGAATCACCACCACCGTCTGCGGCGGTGACTGGCACGTGGCCATGAGCGTCATCTTCCTTGAGGGCGTCGTCATCTTGCTGCTCGTGCTTTGTGGCCTGCGCGAGGCCATCATGGACGCCATCCCGGTTGTCCTGCGTCACGCCATCTCGGTGGGTCTGGGCCTGTTCATCGCCATGATTGGCCTGTGCGATGCCGGCATTATCACCGCTGGCGCCGGTACACTCGTCGGTCTGGGCGACATCACCTCCCCCACCTTCATCGTCGGCATCATCTCCATCCTGGTGACGGTCGCCCTCGCCTGCCGCAACGTCCCCGGCTCGCTGCTCATCGGCATCATCGTCGCCGTTATCGCCGGTATCCCCCTGGGTGTGACCCAGGCTCCGACCGGCATCATCGCCCCGCTCGACTTCTCGAGCATCGGCGGCCCCATCGCCGACGCCGGCGGCGTGCCCGCCATCGTCAAGGTCCTTACCGACCCCACGCTCCTCGTCATCTCGTTCTCGCTGCTCATGAGTGACTTCTTCGACACCATGGGCACCGCGATGGCCGTGGCCAAGCAGGGCGAGTTCCTCACCGACGACGGCAACGTCGAGAATATCAAGGAGATCCTGATCGTCGACTCCGCCGCCGCTGCTGTGGGCGGTTTCATGGGCGTCTCCTCCATCACCACCTTCGTCGAGTCCACTTCCGGCGCCGCCGACGGTGGCCGCACGGGCCTCACCTCCGTCACCACCGGCGTGCTGTTCATTCTCGCCGCGTTCTTCTCCCCCATCGTCACCATCGTTTCCAGCGCCGCCACCTGCGGTGCTCTGGTCTACGTTGGCTACCTCATGATGAGCGAGGCCTCCGAGATCGACTGGTCCGACGTGTCGCAGGGTTTCCCGGCGTTCATGATTGTCGCCGGCGTACCCTTCACCTACTCCATCTCTGCCGGCATTGGCCTGGGCTTTATCGCCTACGTGATCGTCGCGCTCTTTAAGGGCGAGGCCTCCAAGATCAAGCCGCTCATGTGGATTGCAGCCCTTGCCTTTCTCGTCTACTTCTTCGTGGCGTAACGGCACAGTCTGCCAAAGCAGAACACAAAAGCGCGGAGTCGCATCGAGCGGCTCCGCGCTTTTCTTTTAAAGCCAGGCAACGCACGGACGCGCGATGTATTGCTTCCCAAGTTTTGGACATTTTGCCCTCCAAACGGCACTACCGCCGGCTACATCCTGCAGATATGCTGGGCGTAATCGCATAGGCCCTATGAGGATGGGAGCAACCATGGCCGCCCTGTTCACGACCCCCAAGCGCAATGACAAAACCTCTGGAGCCCATTTATCGAGCCCGACGCACGCCGTCGCACGCTGCTCGCACACGGCAGCTGGCGCCGCGTGACACACCGCATCGTCGTGGGCGCCGTATGCGCGCTCACGGCAAGCTCGCTGCTCATGCCGAGCGTCTCACTCGCGGCCGAGTGGGTCAACGTCGGCGGCACTCAGTACAACACTGCAACAGGCGACGAGGCCGGCACCTGGGCCTGGGACGGCGCCGACGACATGAAGCTCAACGGCTATAACGGCGGCGCGATCGAGGCAGCGGGCAAGCTCAACGTGAGCTACGAGGGCAACAACACCGTCACTAACGACGACGGCCGCGGCATCAAGGTTAAGGATGGCGCGAACGAGAACGCCGAGCTTAATATTCAGGGCGACGCGTCCAGCACGCTCAACGTGGCATCTTCTCGTGACGCCATCACTTCCGTCGGCAACATCAACATCGACGGCGCTGGCACTGTCAACGCCACGAGCACCGAGCACGATGCCATCGATGCCGGGGGCGATGTCGCCATCAAGGGCTCGGGAAACGTTAACGCCACGGGCGATTCGGATGGCATCAGGGCCGACGGCAACATCACGATCGACAACAGCGGAACCGTCACCGCCAAGGCCACCGAGGATCAGGGTATCGATGCTAACGAGAACCTCATCATAAAGGGCGGCGGCAAGGTAGAGGCAAGCTCTATCAAAGACAATGCGATTTGGGCCGACGGCAACATCGAGATCTCGGATGGCAGCCAGGTCAAGGCAAGCTCCGAGGAAGACGCCGCCATCGACGGTAAAAACAGCCTCACGGTCACGAACGCTTCCCTCAACGCAAGTGGCGTTGGGTATGGCATCTATGTCTACAAGGGCATCACGCTCGATGGCGCGACCGTGACGGTCCGCGCAAGCTCAGATGGCGGGGAAGTCAGCGCACTCTTCACCGATGAGGACGACATCGTCATCAAGAACGGCTCGACTGTGGATGCGTTCGCAGAAGGCAGGTTCTCGGTTGCAATCTCCACCAGTAATTTCTACTCCGGCGAAGCGGGTGGCCATATCTACATCAGCGACTCCGTTGTCAAGGCCATAGCCCGCTATGCCGAGACCGGCGGCGACGGCCCCGACCACTACAGTGGAGACCAGGATGGCGAGATCGCCCCTGAGCGCAGGGGCGTGAACTTCGGCATCTTTGCCCGGACCAAGGAGGGCATCACGCCCGCGACCATCTCGATTCTCCGCAGCAAGGTCACGGCCGAGGGAGACACGGCGGCAATCTTCGCCCTTGCCATGAGCGCGGATGGTAAGGCGATTGGCACCATCGAAATCGAAGGAGCCACCATCCAGACGCCTGAAGGCGGCAAGGTCATTGACTATCGCAACAAGGAAGAACTCAGCGACGGCATCGTCTACGAGGCGGGTCAAACCATCGGCACGGGCGACGCTGTGATCGACTCCCCCTATAACGAAGCTGTCGCCAAGAGCACGGTCATCGCGCCTCCCGAAGAGACCAAACCCGGGGAAAAGCCCGGCGAGACCAAGCCGGGTTCCAAGTCTAAGAGCGCGAAGACGACCAAGACCGTTGCAGTTGCAGTCACGGGAGCCAAGATCGCCGGCAAACTCGCAGCGACCGGCGACGCCTCGAGCGCAGCCATCGTGGCAGCCGCCCTTGCGGGAACAGCCGCCATCGCCGCGGGCGCCGTGGTGAGCCGCAAGCGTTCATAGACGCCCTTCATACACGAACCGACACTTTTAAAGCCGCCTAGTCCGCGCACCGTTTAGCAACGCCACCGCCGAGCTCCCCTCCGGCGGTGGCGTTTCCTGTTTGCACTCGTATGGCGCACACGCGAGCGGAGTCGCAACAGGCGGCTCCGCGCTTTGTGATTAATGCCCGACAACGCGAAGGTGCGCAGCTTATTCCTCTTCCGGATTTTGGACATTTTGCCCTCCAAACGGCACTACCGCCGGCTACATCCTGCAGATATGCTGAATCTAGCCGTATAGGCCCTATGAGAACGGGAGCAACCATGGCAGCCTTGTTCACGACCCCCAAACGCAATGACACTACCGCCGGAACCCATGTTGCCGAACCCGACGTTCGCCGTCGCATAGGACTCGCGCACAGCAGCTGGCGCCGCGTGACGCGCCGCATCGTCGTAGGCGCCGTGTGCGCGCTCACGGTGAGCTCGCTGCTCATGCCGAGCGTCTCGCTCGCGGCGGAATGGGTCAAGGTCGGCGAAACCAAATACAACGCCGGCACTGCGGCGGGCAACGAGACCGGCACCTGGTCGTGGGACGGCGCCGACGACTTGAAGCTCAACAACTATAACGGCGGCGAGATCCAGGCCGCAGGCAAGCTCAACGTGAATTACTCGGGAAACAACATCGTCACTGCCGACTGGATCGAAGGCATCAAGGCTTCTCATGGCAAGAATGAGAACGCCGAGCTCAATATCCAAGGCGACGCGGGCAGCACGCTCAGCGTGACATCTACTGAGGACGCTATCCTATCCACGGGTAATATCAACATCGACGGAGCCGGATCCGTCAACGCCACGAGCACTGGGCTTGATGCCATCAATGCCGGGGGTGATCTCGCTATCAAAGGTTCGGGCAACGTCAACGCCACGGGTGCATCGGATGGCATCAGGGCAAACGGCAATATCACGATTGACGACAGCGGAGCCGTCACCGCCAGGGCTACCGAGGACAAGGGTATTGGAACCGACAAGAACCTCACCATCAAGGGTGGCGGGACGGTCGAGGCAAGCTCCGAGAAAGACGCTGCCGTCGAGGCCAAGGGCAGCCTCGCAGCCACAAACGCCTCCCTCAACGTAAACGGTGTTGAATATGGCGTCTATGCCCACAAGGGCATCACCCTCGATCATGCAAACGTGACGGTCCGTGCAAGTAAAGGCAGATACGGTGGCGCCATTGCCCTCTTCACCTACCAGGACGACATCGTCGTCAAGAACGGCTCCACCGTGGACGCGTTTGCGGAAGGCGAGGTTTCGGCTGCATTCTCCACCAGAAACGATCGACCCAACGAGAAGGGCGGCCACATCTACATCAGCGACTCCGTTGTCAAGGCCATAGCCCGCTATGTCGAGAACGGCGACGGCCCCATCCCCTACAGCGAAAACCAAGATGGCGAGACGAGGCGCGAACCCCAAGGCGAGAACATCGGCATCATCGCCCAGACCAGCGAGGGCGTCACACCCGCAGTCATCTCGATCATCCGCAGCAAGGTAACGGCCGAAGGAGATACAGCGGCAATCTTTGCCCGTGCCATGAGCGCTGACGGCAAGACAATCGGCACCATCAAGATTGAGAACGCCGCCATCCAGACGCCCGAAGGCGGCAAGGTCATTGACTATCGCAAGCTCCGTGACGGCATCTACGAGGCAGGCCAAGCCATCGGCACGGGCGACGCCACGGTCGACTCCCTCTATATCAAAGCAGTCGCCAAAAGTACGACCATCGCACCTCCCGAGGTAGCCAAGCCGGAAGACCCCAAGCCCGACGAGACCAAGCCCGCAGAAAGCAAGCCCGCGGAGTCCAAGCAGAACCCCAAGCCTGAGGGCTCAAAGCCGACCAAGGCCGTTGCGGCTTCAGCCACGAAAGCCAAGACTACCGGCGTGCTCGCGGCAACCGGCGACACCTCGGGTGCGGCCATCGTGGCAACCGTCCTTGCGGGAACAGCCGCTATCGCCGCAGGCACCATGGCGAGCCGTAAGCGCTCTTAGACGCCTCTGCGCACATGGCAGCTCCCGCGAAGGCCCCGAGCCCCAGCACCGTTTAACAACGCCACCGCCGAGCTCCCCTCCGGCGGTGGCGTTTTCCATATGCGTCCGCAGGGGATGCACGAGATTGTCTTTGGTCTAGCCCAACCGGCATACGCTGGCGTGCGACAATTGGGGCTGCCGATATCACAACACTGAGAGAAGCCCGTCATGGAAGCGCATCAAAAGCAGATAACCGTTCATGCACAGCATGCCGAAAGCGCACCAGTCATCTATCTTCCCGTGGTCATGGGCGACGGCAGCGAGGTTTATGAGTGTTGCCGAGAGCTCGACTGTCCGCCATTCACCCTCGCCACCATTGGCGGGCTCGATTGGAATCGCGAGCTGAGCCCCTGGGCATGCGACGGGACCGTACGCGATGCCGAGCCTTTCGGCGGCCAAGCTGCCGATTTTCTTGATGAGCTGCTGAATCAGATAATCCCCCAGGTCGAGTCGTCGCTTCCTCAGCCGCCCACCTGGCGCGGCATTGCCGGTTACTCGCTCGCGGGCCTCTTCGCACTCTGGTCCCTCTGGCAAACCGACGCCTTTGACCGCGCCGCGAGCGCATCGGGGTCGCTATGGTTTCCCGACTTTGTCGACCGTGCCAGCACGGCCCCTTTTGCCGGCAGCCCGCAAGCCGTCTATCTGTCGCTCGGCAAAAAAGAGACCAAGACGCCCAACCGCATGATGCGGCATGTGCTCGACGACACACGCGCGACGGAAGCGTTGCTCATCGCGCGCGGCATTCCAACAACGCTGGAGCTCAACCCCGGCAATCACTTTGCCCAAACCGATCTGCGCATGGCACGTGGCATCCACTGGATATTGACGCATTAAAAATGGCGCCCGCGCGTACGCATGGGCGCCATTTTTTGATTCAGCTGGACGCAGTTGTTACTCAGCAGCCTCCTCGAGCTCGGAGACATCAAACTCAAAGTCGTTACCCGGCAGAATCGCGTTGAGCACGATACCCACCAGCGAGCCCACGGCAAGGCCGGAAAGCGAAATCGTCACGCCGCCCAGCTCCAGCACGATGGCACCGGCGGTGCTATAGGCAATGCCGAGCGAAAGCACGAGCACCAGAGCTGCCGCCAGCACGTTGCGGTTGTTCTGGAAATCGACCTGGTTTTCGATAAGGTTGCGTACGCCCACGGCACTGATCATGCCATAGAGCACGAGCGACACGCCGCCGATTACACACGCCGGCATGGCCGCAATGACGGCCGCGAACTTGGGGCAGAACGAAAGCACGATGGCGCAGCACGCGGCAATGCGAATCACGCGCGGGTCGAACACACGCGTCAGAGCAAGCACGCCGGTGTTCTCGCCATACGTAGTGTTGGCCGGAGCACCAAAGAGCGAAGCCAGAATCGTGGCAAGGCCATCGCCGAGCAGCGTGCGATGCAGGCCGGGATCGGCGATGTAGTTACGCTCGCAAGTGGAACCAATAGCGAAGATATCACCGATATGCTCGATCATGGTTGCGAAGGCCAGCGGCATGATAGTGATGATGGCCGTCGTGGCGAGGGCGTGATCAAACTGCGGCCCAAAGAGTGCAAACACTGTGTTGTCCCACACGACGGGCAAGCCAACCCAGGGAGCGGCGGCAACGCCCGAAAAATCGACCTCGCCCAGCGCGGTCGCAACGGCATAGCTCACCACAACGCCCAGCAAAATCGGCACAATCTTGACCATGCCGCGACCCCAAATATTGCAGATGACGATTACGGCGACGGCAACCACGGCAACGAGCCAGTTGGTCTGGCAGTTGGCAATAGCGGAGCTTGCCAGGATCAGACCGATCGAAATGACGATGGGGCCCGTCACCACCGGCGGGAAGAAGCGCATGACGCGCTTGGCGCCAAACGCACGGAAGAGCGCCGCGAGCACCGGATAGAGCAGGCCGGCACAAGCTACGCCCAGGCAAGCATAGGGCAAAAGCTCGGCCTCGCCGTTGGGCGCGATTGCGGCATAACCGGCAATAAAGGCAAACGATGAGCCCAAAAATGCCGGCACCTTACCGCGCGATAGGAAGTGGAACAGCAGCGTGCCCAAGCCGGCAAACAAAAGCGTTGCCGACACCGAGAGACCGGTGAGCATGGGCACCAGCACTGTGGCGCCAAACATGGCAAACAAGTGCTGCAGACCGAGTAGGAACATGCGCGGGCGGCCGAGCGATGACGCATCGTAGATGGCATCGGCGACAGTGGGCGTCGAGGACTGGGACATGGATGTCCTTTCGAATGGAAGGACGATCGGGCATATCGGATAACCTGCCCGAACGATACGATCCGAACCATTGTACGCGATACGCAGTGCCTCACACGCGCCGCCACCTGCGAACGGCATCGTTATTTCCAGACACGCTCCGCAATGCGCTTGACCAGCGCAATCTTTGCCCACTGCTCGTCCTCGGTCAGTTTGTTGCCAATCTCGCAACTGGCAAAGCCACACTGCGGAGACAGATACAGGTTCTCGAGCGGAACATACTTTGCAGCCTCGTGAATACGCTCGACGATGGCATCCTCGTCCTCAAGCTCAGCGGCCTTGGTGGTCACCAGGCCCAACACGACCTTCTTGCCAGGGGCAACATACTTCAGCGGCTCAAAACCGCCGGCGCGCGGCGTATCGAACTCCAGGTAGAATGCGTCAACGTCCTCATGCGCAAACAGGTACGGCGCGATGGGGTCATAGCCGCCCTCGAAAGCATAGGTAGAGTGGTAGTTACCACGGCACACGTGCGTGTTAATGACGAGGTCGTCGGGCTTGCCCTCGATGGCGGCGTTGTTGAGCGCCACGCCCAGCTCGCTCACCTTTTGCAGGTCAACCGGGCTCATGCCGGTCTTGGACACAAAGTCGGTATCGCAATAGATGCCCCAGGTGCAGTCATCAAATTGAATGTTGCGGCAGCCTGCGGCATACAGGTCGGCAATCACGGTGCGGTATGCTGCGGCGATGGCATCGGCGAGCTCTTCGTCGGTCTTGTAGACGGCGCGCAGGCTCTCCTGCTGGCCATCGCAGCGGTCGAGCGTGACTTCGGAGAACGTCTGGATCGGCGCCGGAATGGTTTGTCGCGCGACCTGGCCCTCCCCCTCGAGCGCCTTGACAAATTTGAAGTGCTCGACGAACGGATGATTCTCGCCGCTAATGAGACCGGTTACCACGGCGGTGTCGGCGGTAGTCTCCTCATCGTGGAACATATAGCCTGTACGCGAGGTGCGACGCTCGACGCCGTTCAGCCCCCACATAAAATCGAGGTGCCAGTAACTGCGGCGAAACTCGCCATCGGTAATCACCTGCAGGCCGGCGGCCTTTTGCTTGGCCACCAAATCGCGAATGGCCTCATCCTCGACGGCTTTAAGCCCCTCGGCATCGAGCGTGCCTGCAGCGTAGGCGGCACGGGCGTCCTTTATGGCCTGTGGGCGAAGAAAACTGCCAACGATATCGGTACGAAACGGCGCGTTCGGTTGAATCGAAGTGCTCATAGATATCTCCCTTTTGCATTGGTTGCTTTACTGGGACAGAGTATGAGCGTTCATATGGCCATCGTAAAATATACGTTTATAACAGTTTGATATAGATGCTTCCTATATCAGTCTGGACTGCCATAAAGGGGCCTGAACCGTGGGGAGCACAGCAGCCTAGATATGCTGACGAATCGCGTCGATATAGGCCCGACCGTAGCGCGTAAGCGTCGTGTTCTTGCGCGTGATGATGCCGATCTCCATGTACTCATCCACATCGAGCGGAATCGAGATAATGCCGGGGCCGTTGAGTTCGTGGCTAATCACGCCCGAGCACACCGTGTAGCCGTTGAGGCCCATGGCCAGGTTGAACAGCGTCGCGCGGTCGCGCACGCGGATATTCTTGCGACGCTCAAACGTCGAGGTCAGCTCCTCGGAATAGTAAAACGAGTTGTAACTCCCCTGCTCGTAGGACAGGAACGGGTGGTCTTCCAAGTCCTCGAGCGTCACGCTGGAGCGGGCCGCCAGCGGATGGTCGGCGCAGACGAAGACATGCGGCGTGGCGCAGAAGAGCCCTTCGAACACGAGCTCGTTGGCCACCAGCATGCGCTCGATGACCTCGCGGTTGTGCTCGGACAGGTACAAGATGCCCAGCTCGCTTTTCATATGCGCGACGTCCTCGATAATCTCGTGAGTCTGCTCCTCGCGCAGGGTAAAGTCGTAGCGCGCGGCATCGAACTCACGGATCACATCGACAAACGCGTTGACGGCAAAGGAATAATGCTGGCAGCTCACACTAAAGTGCGGCACCTGCTCGGACTCGCCCTTGTACTTGCCTTCGAGCAGATCCGCCTGGTCGAGCACCTGGCGCGCGTAGCCCAAGAAGGTCTCGCCCTCCTCGGACACAATGACACCCTTGTTAGTGCGCTCAAAGATGTGCACACCCATCTCGTTTTCGAGATCGCGGATCGACGCGGTAATCGAAGGCTGCGACACAAAGAGCCGGCGCGAGGCCTCGGTGATGCTGCCGCATTCGGCAACTTTGACGACATATCTGAGCTGCTGAAGCTTCATGGCTTTCTCCCTAGACGTTCGTGACGTCGAAACCCGTCGTGCTCATCTGACGCATAAACGACGGCATCTCCCCCGTCGCGGCGCAGGCGGCAATCTGATGCAGAGCCCCGGCAACCGCATCGTCTGCCGCAGCGCCGATATGCCAGCGCGCGGCAGCCGTGACGGCCTCGTTGGCATTGGCGACTGCAACGGAGTTGGGGACGGCACCGATCATGGGCAGGTCGTTATCGGAATCGCCAAATACGGCCACCTCGTCGGACGTCAGGTCCAAAGCGCGCGCCAGCTCCAGCGCAGCGCAACCCTTGTCCCAACCTGCTGGAAGAATGTCGAACAGGCGCACACGATTGTTGGGAAACACAAGCGAGAGTTCCGGCACCTCAGCGGCAACGCGCTCGCGTAGCTCCGCGAGCTCCTCACGCGAACGAGCACTCCAGATATTCGCCTTGAACACCGACGCGTCATCGACGACAGGACGGCACGGGGCCTCTTCGCCCTTGAGCCATGCGTTGCTGCCCGACTCCATGGCGCGGCGCACGCGCTCGGGGTCGCTCGTCACACAATAGGCATCGTTGCCCCAAAAGTCATCACCCAGGCCGTAGACCTTCAGATACGTATCGTCGGTCTCTTGCTCCAAGTAGTCAGCCAAGCGCATAAGGGCGGCGTTGTCGGTCGCATGCGAGGCTACCACCTCGCCGTCCACAAACATGACCTGGCCGTTGCAGAACGCGCCGGTCGAGAAGCACTCGGCGCGATTGCGGAACATCCAGCCCATCGCGGAGGGCTGGCGACCCGAAACCGGGCCAAAGTGCAGACCCGCCGCCTGCATGGCATGAATGCCCTCGATGGCGTAGTCGCTGGCGCCGTCATGCCCGGCTGGAATCAGCGTATCGTCCATATCGGTCAGCACAAGTTTGATCATAGGGTCCCCCAGTCGTTTTCATCGTAACCATTGTACCGATGCGCTAGTATAGGGAACAACAGATTCGATGCGGGAGTGCCGGCGGTGCAAACCACAAGGCTGAGAGGGCATAGGGCCCAATCCTTTGAACCTGTCAGTTAATGCTGGCGTAGGGAGCATGCCGCCTTTACAGGGGCGCTGTCTATGCACAGCGCCCCTTTTCTATGCCAAGGAGGCATATGCAGTGATTGATTCGGAACAGCTTAAGCAACATATGGTCAAGGCCGTAGAGGAGATTCGAGCCACCAATCCGATGGCCGGCTCCATCACCAACACGGTGACGATCGACTTTGTCGCCAACGCGCAGCTCGCCGTGGGCGGTTCGGCCGCCATGGTCTATCTGCCCGACGAGGGCGAGGCGCTCGTTGCCGGCGGCGGCGCCATCTATCTCAACATGGGCACGCTCTTCCCCATCTACGAGCAGACGATTCCCCGCGCGGCCAAGGCGGCACACGACGCCGGCAAGCCCTGGGTGCTCGATCCGGTGGGTCTGGGCATCGGTAGCCTGCGCACCCAGCTGGTAAACGAGCTCAAGCAGTACAAGCCCGCCATCGTACGCGGCAACGCCTCCGAGATCATCGCACTCTCCGGCCTGTGGGGTCTTGAGGGCGAGTCGGCCGATCTGAGCCGCGTACGTGGTGTCGATACCACCGACACGGTAGACGCCGCCCGCGGCGCCGCCGTGGCGCTCGCCCGCTACACCGGCGGCGCCGTTGTGGTCTCGGGCGAAGTCGACCTGATTACCGACGGCACGACCGTGGCCAAGTCCCACGGCGGCAGCCCGCTCATGTCCAAAATCACCGGCTGCGGTTGCTCGCAGGGCGGCGTGCTGGCCGTGTATGCCTGCGCCGCCGACCCGTTTACGGCGGCCATCTGCGGCACCGCCGTCTACAACGTTGCCGGCACGCGTGCCGCCGCTGTCGCCGATGCCCCGGCAAGCTTTAAGGTCGCCTTTATCGACGAGCTCTACCGCGCGACCGCCCAGGACATTGCCGATAACCGACTCGAGCTCGAGGAGGCATAAGCCATGTCCGAGCCCGCAACCGATGCCGGCATGAACACACTCGTCGCCGTGGCCATCGCCCCATGCGGTACCGGCGATGAGCTGTCCGCCGAGGTCGCCGAGGTCGTGCGTGTCATTCGCGAGAGCGGCCTTCCCAACCGCACCACCTCGATGTTCACCGAGATCGAGGGCGACTGGGACGAGGTCATGCAGGTCGTGCGCGACGCGACCTTTGTGTTGGCGAGCAAGGGCATCCGCACCGAAGTCGTGCTCAAAGCCGATATTCGACCCGGATTTACCGACACCATGACCGGCAAACTCAAGCGCATGGAAGCACAGATCAAAAAGCAGGAGGAAGCACAATGAGCATCCGCGACAACCTTGATATCTCGGCCTATCTGGTACTCGGCCCCGAAAATACCCTCGGACGCCCCGTGGGCGATGTGGTGGCCCAGGCACTCGACGCCGGCTTTACCTGCATCCAGGTGCGCTCCAAGGTGGCAAGCGCCCGCGAGATCATTGCGCTGACCGACGACGCCGCGCAGGCAATCGCACAGGCCGGCAAGACCGGTCAGGTCGCCCTGTTAATCGATGACCGTCTGGACTGTGTGCTTGCCGCGCGCGAGCAGGGCATTGCCGTCGATGGCGTGCACGTAGGCCAGAGCGACATTCCCGTCGAGGTCTGCCGCAAGCTGCTGGGCCCCGATGCCATTGTGGGCCTTTCGGCCCGTTGCGAGGAGATGCTCGAGTACGTCAAGACCGCCGACATGAGCCTGGTCGACTACCTGGGCATCGGCCCGCTCCACGAGACCGAGACCAAGCGCGACTGCGGACGCGCGGCCGATGGCTCTATCATCACCAAAAGCTTTGAGGACCTGGCCGCACTCCACGCGGCAAGCCCCGTGCCCATCGTGGTGGGCGGCGGCGTCAAGACGGCCGACCTGCCGCAGCTTAAGGCCACCGGCGTCGACGGCTTCTTTGTGGTGAGCGCCGTCTGCAGCGCCGATGATCCCTACGCCGCGGCCAAGGAGCTCGTCGACACCTGGCAGCAGGCATAGGCATAGGCCGAACAGCTGATTCGCAGCCTCATATCTTCAATAGCGGAAAGCGCATCCCAGTTTGGACCTCCATTCCGGGATGCGCTTTCCATATAGAGGCTCAACGGGAAACCGCATCCCAGTCTGAACGCATATTCCGGGACGTACTTTCCGAAACCCCACCGCTTGGGAAACTGTAACCCGTTCTGAGCGCTCATTCTGGGACGCGCTTTCCGCCGAGTCCACGGCAGCTTGCCCTACCCCGCCAGATACGATTCCAACGCCGGCAAGGTCGCCTCCGCATCGCGGCGACCAATCTGGTAGATGCGTTCAAGTTCATCGGGCTCGCGACACAGCGACGGCACCTTCACCGATTCGCTCGGCCGCACCACAAAGATCTCGCCGGCAGCCTCGCGACGTGCCAGGTCATCGAGCGTGGCATTGTAGACCTCATGTCGACGCTCAAGCGCTGCGACAAACTCCGGATAGTGACGGAACACGCGACGCAGCATGGGCATCACGCTGTTGGGCTGCTTCACAAAGCCCGCCGGCTGCGTGAGCACCACGATATTGCGGTCATACCCCTGCGCAAACAGCCATGCACTGGGAATAGAATCGGCCACGCCACCATCCAGATACTTATGCCCGTCAATAGCAACGGGACGCGTCGCCACGGGAATCGCCGACGATGCCCGGATCCACTCGATATCCCGCTCGTCGCCATAGGGCAGGTCGTGGTAGACGGCCTTGCCCGTCTCGATATCGGTACACACGCACGTAAACCGCATGGGGCAGGCGCGATACGCCTCCAGGTCGATGGGATCGCGCTCGATGGGCACCTCGTGATAGGCAAAATCGGCATTGAACATATCGCCGGTTCGCAGCCAGCTGGTCACGCTCGCATAGCGTTTGTCGGTGCAATAGACCTTGTTATAGCGAATGGCGCGGCCGATCTGGCGCGATTTAAAGTTGTAGCCAAATGCCGCGCCCGCCGAGACGCCCACCATATGGTCGCAGGTCAAACCGTGCTCCATCCAAACGTCGAGCACGCCCGCCGTATACATACCGCGGTAGCCGCCTCCCTCGAGCGCCAGCCCCACCGTGCTCGTCATATTTGACTGTGCCATGCGACCATCTCCGTTCCTGCGTTTTAAAACGGAACAAGTATACCCATCAACAAATATCGTCTCAGTCGCATTTTCATCGAACATCGTCGCGTTACCGTTTGGCGAATAATGGCCGCCCGCAACATGGGCACCCCTACATAATTCCATACACTTGTTTATACTACTCAGTAGTTATCAGCCGAGAGCACGAACCGACAAATAAACCCAACGACGCAGCAAGGCGGGGGCTTGGAAACACGCAAGGCGTTGAGCAGCAACGCATGTGCACAACGAGCTCGCCCGACGCAATCCGCCCCGACCTCAGAAAGCCGCTTACAGTATGGATAACGCCAGCAATAATACCGAAACGCTCGAAAAGACCATCCGTGACCTTCTGGAGCGTCAGGACGATCTGATCAGGACCGCCTTTACCGACGAGCTCACCGGACTTGGCAACCGCGGCGGCTTTACCCGTTCCTTAGAGGAACTCTGGGAGCAGGAACTGCCCGTGACCATGGCGTTTATCGACATCGATAACCTTAAGCACTGCAACGACATCTTTGGACATGACGAGGGCAACCGCTATATCTTGCAGGTGAGCCTCTATCTCAAACTGTATATGAAGGTGGACGAGGCGGCATTTCGTCTGGGGGGCGACGAGTTCGCCATCCTATCTACGATTGCGACCGAGGACGACCTTGCCGAACGTCTGGAACACTGCCGAACGGTACTGCTCGAAAACAACGCTTCCAAGATGCCTCACTCGTTTAGCTACGGAGTGGCACACGCCGACCCCGCCCTGGGCGAAGCCCCCAATCGCTTGACGAACGATGCCGACCATCGCATGTACGACTACAAGCTACGTCATGCCGTGCACCTTGATCGACGCAATATCGCACAAGCCCACACCGACGACTTCGAAATAAGCGATCGCATTTTCGACGCCCTTTCGATGCTCAACGAAGGCCGATATTTCTTTATCGAGAACTTGGACAAACATCGAACCCTTTGGTCACAAGGCGCCTTGCGCGATCTTGGTCTTCCTTCGGAGCATATAGACAACTGCCACGATTACTGGAAAACGCGTGTCCATCCCGATGACCTTGAGGCCTATACCAACGACATCGACCAAATCTATGACGGCTCCAAACATCGCCACGTCATGCAGTACCGCGTGCGCAATGCCGCCGGCGACTACATCCTCGGCCGTGCTCGCGGGTTTCGTATCGACGGCGACGGAAATGTCCCCTCGCTCTATGTCGGCGAGCTCGTCAACCACTCGCTTGCCGAGACCGTCGACGCCGCCACGGGCCTCGGAATGCAGCGCACGCTGATCAACGCTATCGATGCCTGCCGTCGCGACCATTGCAAGACGGGGCTTATAGCAGTGCGCGTTCGCGGCACGGCAAAGCTCAACGAGCTCTACGGGGCCGAGGCCGTCGACAACATGCTCGCCGAATACGCAGGCCGCATGCTGTCGATTACTCGCGGCAGGAGTCGCGTCTTCCGCTCACGCAACGCCCAGTTCGTCGTGCTTAGCAACAATTTGGATCACGAAGCATTCGAGCAACTGATCCAACATCTCAAAGAGGCCGTTTTCGCTCCCGTTCGAATCGCGGACGACACCATTACCCCCGTCTGTCTTGTCGTTCCGGCCTTTTACGAGCACCTGACCAATCAAACGGCCGCCGTTTTAGGCGAACTCGACCGTCGCATTCGCACGGCCGGCGGGCTTGTTCCCAACGACAGCCTCCCCATACCCGAGGTGGAGCGCAAAAGCGCCATCGCCGAACGCATCGATTCGCTCACGGGTCTCTATCGACCCAGCGAGTTTATGCGCCGCGCCAACGAATTTCTCGAGACAAGGCGCAACGGCGCCTGGTGTATCGCCACCGTCGATATGGGACACATGCGACTGTTCAACGAATGGCACGGACAGGCCGAGGGCGACCGCATGCTCGCCGATGTGGGCACGGTCCTCAAGGACATCGAGAATGCCAACATGGGCGTCGCAGGGTACTGGGGCCAAGACGACTTTTGCATACTCATCCCCTTTGAACACGACACCGTCCATCAGATCTATAGCCGCGTTCGCCAGGCCGTGGCCAAGTATGATGACGGCGTGGGATTCTGGCCGTCCATGGGCGTCTACCCCATCGACTCCAACGAGAAAATCACCATCGATGCGCAGGCCAAGGCCATGTTTACCAATCGGCGCGCAAAAAACGACTTTAAGGAGCGCATTGCCATTTTCCGCCCCGAGGAGTACGAGCGCGAAATCGCGTTCCACCGCACGCTGACCGAATTCCAGTACGCGCTCTCCAACGGCCGTATTACCTACTACCTGCAGCCCCAGGTCGACATGGAAACCGGCGAGATCATTGGCGCCGAAGCGCTCACGCGCTGGATCGACAAGGATGGCTCCCTCATTTCGCCCGCCACCTTTATCCCCGCTCTCGAAGAAAGCGGTTTTGTGGTGACGCTCGACAAATACGTTTGGCAGGGCGTTGCCTTGTGGCTGCGCGAGCGCATCAATCGGGGGCTTCGCGTGGTTCCGATCTCGCTTAATGTGTCGCGCGTGGATATCCTCGCCTGCAACGTTGCCGAGCATATGGGAGCGCTCGCCGCCCAATACAACCTGCCGCCCGAGCTCATGCGCATCGAGATCACCGAGACAGCTTATACGGGAGAGTCCGAGGCCGTGGATAAACTAACGGCCGACCTGCACACCCGCGGCTTCTCGACCTATATGGACGATTTTGGCACCGGCCAGTCCACGCTCGCGATGCTCAAGAACGTCAACGTCGACGTCATCAAGCTCGATCGCACGTTTGTGCCCGATAACGGCGATGAGGGCCGCAGCGTGCAAATCATCTCATCAATGCTCGAGATGGCGCAGTCACTCCATCTGCCCGTTGTGATCGAAGGCGTCGAGACGGACAAGCAGGCAAACATGCTGCGCCACATGGGCGCCCGCTACGCTCAGGGATTCCTCTACTACCGCCCCATGCAGGCGGAGGATTTTGAGGCATTGCTCGATGGTGGCAACGACAACTAATACGCTCGCACGCAAAACGCCACCGTCGAGGGGAGCGTTTGTTCCCATGAGCTAACTAATACTCCAATCTAAACCGAATTGGGAGTAAGATACAAACCATTGTTCCATCCAAGGAGGCAATCCATCATGAACGAGTCGTATCGCCTGGGCGAGCAATCAATCATCGCTCATCTTCAGCGACTTGCGAACGGGGCCTCAACCACCGAGCTCGATGTTGCCGCGCTGCCCCCGGAGCTGCGTGCCATCGGTGAGCAACTGCAGAAAACGCTCGCCATCCTGCAACAAGAACGTGAGTTGCTTGAGCACGGCGCCTATATCGACTCGCTCACCAATCTTGGCAACCGTGGCGGACTCGACCGCCATGTCGATCAGCTCTGGCGCAAAGGCACCCCCTTCACCTGTGCCTATATTGACATCGATCGCCTCAAGCATTGCAACGATAAGTTTGGCCACGCCGAGGGCAATCGCTACATTCTGAGCATCTGCCGCGCACTCACCGAGACAATGGAGCACGATGAGTTGCTGTTCCGTATCGGTGGAGACGAATTTGTACTTATATCCCCCACGACAAACGAAGCCGAGCTCGAGCAGCGCCTGGAGTGGACGCGTGCCAATCTTATCGAGGCAACATCGGACGGCAAGGCGCCCATGATCGCCAGCTTTAGCTTTGGCTGCTCGCGCGTCGACCCGCTTGCAGGCGATACGCGTCGCCAGATGACAAAGGACGCCGACCGCAAAATGTATCGCTACAAGCTCATGTACCGTGTGCAACAACCGGAAGAAGGCGATGCGCTGCAACGCCCGATCACCGAACAACCCCCCCCCTGCAACGACCGAGTGTTTCAAGCGATCTCCATGAGCTCCGAGACACGCTATCCGTTCATCATTAACCTCGACACCGGCGAATCGCAATGGTCGGTTAATGCCGTGCGCGATTTTGACCTACCCTCCCAGCATCCCTACAACTCGCTCGATATATGGCTTGCCCGTGTTCACCCCGAGGACCGCGACAACGTACGTGCCGAGCTCGATATGGTGGTAAACGGCACGTGGCACTTCCACTGCATGCAGTATCGCGTCATGAATACCGCCGGAAAATACGCGCTTTGCGACTGCACGGGTTACCGCCTGGACGGCACCGATACCGAGCCCAACATGTATGTGGGCATTGTCACCAACCGAAGCTTGGCAGATACGACCGATTCCGTGACCGGTCTGGGCGATATCCACGCCCTGGTCAACGCCATTGGCGAGATGCGTCGCGTGGCACGAAACGCGGGCTTGATCGCCATTAAAATCGACGAAATCGCACAGGTCAATGCCCGCTTTGGCTTTGATGCAGGCGACCGCGTTTTGGCAGAAAGCGCCGCCTGCCTCATGGATTGCTCGCGCGGCAAGGGTCGTCTGTTCCGCTCGACCGGACCGATGTTCGTGGCGCTCTTCGACGACTTTGATCCCGAAGAGACCGACGCGGTTGCAGACGAAATCGAACGGTTCTTGGGATCGCCCGTGCTCCTTGGCTCATTTGAATATCAGCCGCCCCTTCGCGTGGCGACGCTTCATCTGGACGCCGTCGACCGACAGCCCGTTTCCATTTTGAACGAACTTAATGCGCTGATTAAAGAGGCGCCGCAGGTACCGGGCACCAAGCTGGACTAGCGTTATGGGGCGCATGATGGTTAATTTCCGATCTCAACCGAACACATTGGGCAAATAGGTCGTACCCGCAGTTAGCCGAACGTCCCCTCAGTCCCTCCCGGGGCCCGGGGGCACCGTTTCGATACTCTTGGTTTACTTTGCCTGATGCAAATAAGTGCTCAACAAGATAGAACCTATCCCCCGCCACGGATATGCCCTCGAGTAAATCTGTTAAGCCAAGCCTATCAAATTCTATTGACAATTGGCTGCATTGGTCCATTTTGTCGTCCAGCCACTTCCGCTGGCTATCGCCTCATAAACACAAACCTAACGAGCCGCACGAACGACAAAGAGGCCAAGCTGAACAGAAGTAGAACCAAAACTTCAAAAACGCTGGTATTCCAATCGCGTACCCAGCCCTCTACCGCCCACAAGAAAAACAGCAGCCCCATCCATAACGTCACAGAAGAAATCAGCTTTGCGTAAGGGCGTATATCAATCTCGCTCTCCCTTTTTGTGACATCATATCCAGCAATTGAGCAGAGCCATCTTCCTCTTCGGTATTGGATTGAAAGGACAATCAAGGCAATCGAAGTCATCAAGCAAACAGCATCCTCTGTTTCCATAGAGTTTCCTTTGCTTTCCATCCTAGTTACGCATTCACAATCGAATCAAACCAAGTATGAATTACTCGATAGCAACCGCCTTAGTATAAACCATAGCCGCCGCAGCAGCCCGCCTTCCAAGGCCTCAAAGCTCGCCATCGAGGGCGACCCGCCCAGACCCCTTACAATCTGCTCGCACGAGGCCCCGCACTCCAACATCCTCTGGACCGTATCCCGCTCGTACCTGGTAAGCGTGCCTGCCGTGGGCCCTCGGGGCCGGCATCGTGCCCCACGCCATCTGCCCGCTCGTGCGATAATCCTCTGCAGAAGTCACCGACAGCAGAGGGAGTTTGTGATGAAGGTTCTTTTGGTCAATGGCAGCCCCAAGGCAAACGGCAACACGGCCCGCGCACTCGCCGAGGTCGCCGAGCAGCTTAACGCCGAAGGCATCGAGGCCGAGATGTTTCAGCTGGGCGCCAAGCCCATTCGCGATTGCATTGGTTGCGGCCAGTGCGGCAAGCTCGATTGCCGTTGCACCTTTGACGACGATGTGGTCAACGAGCTGATTGCCGCTGCCGAGCAGGCAGACGGCTTTGTCTTTGGCTCGCCCGTCTACTACGCACATCCCAGCGGACGCATCCTCTCGGCACTCGACCGCGCATTCTATGCAGGCAGCAAGGCCTTTACGCACAAGCCGGGCGCCGCTGTCGCCGTTGCCCGTCGCGGCGGCACGTCGACCACCTTCGACGTGCTCAACAAGTACTTCACCATCAACCAGATGCCCGTGGTAGCATCCACCTACTGGAACAACGTCTTCGGTGCCATGCCGGGCGAGGCCGCCCAGGACGCCGAGGGCCTTGCCACCATGCGAAACATCGGTAAAAACATGGCCTGGCTGCTGCGTTGCATCGAGGCGGGAAAGGCCGCCGGCATCGAAGCCCCCGAGGCCGATCGCGAGCGAACCAACTTTATTCGGTAGAACGGCGGAACATAAATATGAACGTGCAAATCTTCGGCACCAAAAAGTCCTTCGATACCAAGAAGGCCCAGCGCTATTTTAAGGAGCGCCGCATTAAGGTGCAGTTTATCGACCTTAAGGAAAAGGAGATGAGCAAGGGCGAGCTCACGAGCGTGATGCAGGCGGTCGGCGGCATCGACAAGCTGCTCAACCCCAAAGCCAAGGACGAGGAGACGCTCGCGCTCATCCAGCACCTCACTCCCAGCCAGCGCTTCGACAAGCTGCTCGAGAACCAGCAGGTTCTGGCCGAGCCCATTGTGCGCAACGGCAAAAAGGCCACCGTCGGCTATTGCCCCGACGTATGGGGAGCCTGGGAGTAGCCTGTGTTTTTTGCCCGTGCGTGGGTATAAGAGCAGGCGTTTGGCATAAGATTCAACTGTAAGCCTTGTCTAACAAAGGAGGGCACATGCCCAACAAACCCGTGAAGATCATCATGCTTACCGGATACCTCGGTGCCGGCAAGACCACGCTGCTCAACCACATCCTCGCTAACGACGGCGGCATCCGCGCCGCCGTGATCGTCAACGATATCGGCGAGATCAACGTCGACGCCAGCCTTATCGCCGACGGCGGCCTTTCCGAGACCGACGACCTCATCCCGCTCACCAACGGCTGCATCTGCTGCACGCTTTCGGACGACCTGGCCAACCAGCTGCAGGGCATCGCCGATTCGGGCAAGTTCGACTACATCATCATCGAGGCCTCGGGTATTTGCGAGCCCATCCCCATCGCCTACACCATCTCGAGCTTCTGCGACGAGGCCAAGGTGGGCGGCGAGCCCAAGCTCGCGCTCGACAACATCGTGGCCGTGGTCGACTGCGCCCGCATGTACGACGAGTTCAACGGCGGTCGCGATCTGCTAGCCGAGGATATCGACGAGGACGACATCGAAAGTCTGCTCATCCAGCAGATCGAGTTTTGCTCCACGCTGATCCTCAACAAGACCGATACCGTCACGCCTGAGCAGATTGCCGAGCTCAAGGCCATCGTGCGCAGCCTGCAGAAGGACGCCGTGATTGTCGAGGCTCAAAACGGCGAGGTCCCCATGGAGGAGCTGCTCGACACCGACCGCTTCGACTTTATGCGCGCCTACAACTCCGCCGCCTGGATCGAGGCCATGGAACATCCCGAGGAGCACGACGACCCCGAGGTGCTCGAGTACGACATCGAGACTTTTGTGTACTCGCGCCGCAAGCCGTTTGACCTGCAGAAGTTCACCGATTTTGTTGAGCAGGAGTGGCCCGACGAGGTCATTCGCGTCAAGGGCCCGCTGTGGCAGACCGGCGATCCGGACATGTGCTACATGTTTGAGCAGGCCGGCCACCAGATGCGCCTGATGGAGAACGGTCTGTTCGTTGACTCCGCGCCCGAGGGCGAGAAGCAGAAGATCATCGACGAGAACCCCGAGATCATGCAGATTTGGGACGACGAGACGGGCGACCGCATGACGAGCCTGTGCATCATCGGCCGTCACATGGACAAGGATGCGCTCATCGCCTCCCTCGATGCCTGCCTGACCGACTGGCACCGCGCCTAGGTTTATCCAAGCGGGCATTTTTCTGCCTACGTAACCGCCAAACCACCACGAAGGTGCCTGTCCCCTTCGTGGTGGTTTTTCGTTCTGAGCCAAGGAGATTCATGTTCAACATTGTGCTGTATGCACCCGAGATTCCGGCCAATACGGGCAATATCGGCCGCACCTGCGTGGTTACCGGCGCCCGCCTGCATCTGGTGGAGCCACTGGGCTTTTCGCTCGACGACAAGACGGTACGTCGCGCCGGCCTGGGCTACTGGCAAAACTTGGATGTGACGACCTATGCCGGCTGGGAGGATTTTCTTGCGCGCAACGACCTCTCCCCCGCCGACGAGCGCCTACATCTGCTGACCAAAAAGGCACGCCGCACCTATGCGCAAAGCACCTACCGCGACGGCGACTACTTGGTCTTTGGCAGCGAGAGCTCGGGCGTTCCCGAGCCGCTGCTTGCCGCGGCGCCCGAGCGCTGCGAGCGCATCCCCATGCTGCGCGATTGTGATTCGCTCGATAATGCCGAGGCCTGGGAAGCCCACGAGGAATCGCTCGGGCATACCGAGGACAGCCATGAGGCCATCCTTCAACAGGATATCTGCGGCAACTTCGTCAACCCGGACGACTACCGCATCAGCGCACTCAACCTCTCCAACAGCGCCGCCATCGTCCTCTACGAGGCTCTGCGCCAAACAGGCTTTCCGGGAATGTGACAAAGGGACAGTCCCTTTGTCACATTCAAGCGCCATGTCGATGACACACACGCCTAATTGATGCTCTAAATAACGGACCATCGCTTTTAATCAGAATTAACTAGAATAAAATGAAGTTAAACGGAGGTGTGAAAGGAGAGCCTTGTGGAATATCTCGAGAACCCGTTTACCCCCAGTTTTGGTGAGGTTCCTGCTCATCTCGCTGGCAGACAACAGATTATTCGGGATTTGGACCGTGCCTTCTTGAGCCAGCGCAGGCGCCCGGAATTGACCTCGATCTTCTCAGGCGCGCGCGGAACCGGTAAAACCGCTCTCATGTCGTCGCTCGCGACAAGGGCAGAATCCCACGGCTGGATAGCCGTAAAGACGACCGCGCTCTCGGGAATGCTTGAGGAAATCGAGTTCGGGGCGAAACGTGCTGCAGGCCATCTCATCGACCCGTCTAACAGCTTCGAAGTCACCAGTCTCGGAATTGCACCATTCGGCAGCATCGAGGTCAATCGCGTTCATGATGCCTCAACCTGGCGCTATCGCATGAGCGACATCATCGACCAGCTCAACGAAGCGGGCACCGGTCTGCTCGTCACGGTTGACGAGGTAGACCCGACACTCGACGAGATGATTCAGCTCGCAGCGACGTATCAGCACTTTGTGACCGATGGGAAACGCGTCGCCCTGCTCATGGCGGGACTTCCCAACAACGTCTCGACGTTGCTGAACCACAAGACGGTCTCGTTCCTTCGCCGCGCCCAACAATATCATCTGGGTCGCATTGCCGACTATGACGTACGCGAGGCCTTGATTCGCACGATCCAGGAAAACGATCGCCTGGCAGATGCTGAGGGAATCGATAGAGCCGTTCGCTCGATCTCTGGTTTTCCCTTCCTATTGCAACTCGTAGGCTACCGTGCCTGGGATCTCACAAGCGATTCGAAGGAAATCTCGTCACGCGACTTTGACCTGGGAATCAAAATCGCGCGCGACGAGATGGACGACCGAATCCTCGCGGCAACCTATCGGGAACTCACCGCAGAGGACAAGCGATTCCTCATCGCCATGCTCGATGACGAGGAAGAGTCCACCACCGCTGACCTTGTCGAGCGCCTTAAGCGTTCGCCGCAGCAGGTCTCCCGCTACCGACGCCGCATGATAGATGCCGGCATCATCGGGGAACGAGGACGAGGGCTCGTCGCATTTGAATTGCCATTCTTCCGCGACTATCTCGCGGCTCAATGCGTGAAATAGAAGTCAATGCGACAAAGGGGTGCCCCTTTGTCGCATCGCCTATAGATAACAACCGGTAATGCTCTTGGAGCAAGCAGCGATATCCGCCGGCGTGCCGGCGCACACGATTTGCCCGCCCGCGTCGCCACCGCCCGGGCCCATGTCGATTACGTAATCGGCGTTACGGATAAGGTCGAGGTCGTGCTCGATCACGACAACTGTGGCGCCCTTGGCAACGAGGCCGTCAAATACACTCAGCAACACCTGAACATCGAGCGGATGCAGGCCGATCGTGGGCTCATCGAATACGAATACGGCATCATCCTGCACGCGGCCCATCTCGCTCGCAAGCTTAAGACGCTGCGCCTCGCCGCCCGAGAGCGCCGGCGTGGGCTCACCGAGCGTGAGATAGCCCAAGCCCAAGTCGTGTAAGGTCTGTAAGCGCGCCTGAACTTTCTTGAGACCCACCGTGGCGTCGAGGGCCTCGTCCACACTCATATCCATGAGCTGCGGCAACGTAAGCAGACTCCCGTCCTTGCCCTCGCGATGGATATGCGAAGCCGCGTCTGCATAACGTGAGCCGCGACATGTCGGACAGACGATCTCGACGTCGGGCAAGAACTGCACGTCGAGCGATATCGAGCCCGTGCCATCGCACGTAGGGCAGCGCAAGGCGCCAGTGTTGTAGCTAAATGCGCCCGCCTTGTAGCCGGCTGCCTTGGCCTCGGGCGTACGGGCGAAGGCGCGACGTAGCTCATCATGGATGTCAGCATAAGTTGCCACCGTCGAGCGCACGTTGGCGCCGATAGGCGTAGCGTCAATCAGATTTGCACGGGCAATGCCCTCGGCATCGACCCAACGCACGTGCCCCGGCAGGCGCTCGCCGGCTGCCTGCGCCTTGAGTGCCGGAATGAGCGTCTCGAGTACCAACGTCGTCTTACCCGAACCCGAAACGCCCGTCACCGCGACCAAGCGACCGCGCGGGATATCAACTTCGAGCGGCTTGACAGTATGGATGGCATCGGTCGCCATGCGGATATGGCCCCGGTCGAACATTTCCTCGTCGGACACCTGCGGGCGCAAGCGCTTGGACTCTGCGCGCAAAAACGGGGCGATGCGGCTGCCCTGCGATTGTTCGACCTCGTCCACCGTGCCAGTGGCAATCACATTACCGCCGCCTGCTCCGGCAACGGGGCCCATCTCAACCAGATAGTCGGCTTCCGCTAGTACGCGCGTATCGTGGTCGACAACAACCACGGTGTTGCCGTCATCCACCAGATCGCGCATTACGCCCACCAAGCCGTCGACATTGGCAGGATGCAAGCCAATCGAAGGCTCGTCCAGCACATAAAGCACGCCCGTCGATCGGTTGCGCACCACGCGGGCGAGCTGCACACGCTGGCGCTCACCCGTGGAGAGCGTAGCACCGGCGCGGTCGAGCGAGAGGTAATCGAGCCCCAGGTCGACCAGGCGACGAGCCGTGCTCAAAAACGAATCGCAGATATCCACTGCCATGGGCTGCATCTCGGCCGGCAAGGATGCGGGCACCCCGCGCACCCACTCAATCGCCTCACCCAACGTCATGGCCGCGGCCTGCGCCAGATTGATACCGCGCACCTGGGGCTGGCGCGCAACCTCGGAGAGACGCGTGCCGCCGCAGTCACGGCACGGGCCCTCGCGCAAAAAGCGAGCCACGCGCTTTAGTCCCTTATCGTCCTTAACCTTGGCGAGCGCATTCTCGACCGTATAGACGGCGTTGTAATAGGTAAAGTCGAGCGGCGTGGCGCCCTCGCCGTTTTTGGGAACGTAGAGAATATGCTTCTTAACCGCCGGACCATGGAACACGATGTCGCGCTCTTGAGGTGTGAGCTGGTTAAACGGCACATCGGTACGCACACCCATCTCGCCGGCTACCTGCTTCATCAAGTCCCACATGAGCGTGCCCCAGGGAAGCACCGCGCCTTCGTTGATGGTCTTGGACTCGTCGGGCACCAGGCTCGCTTCGTCCACCTCGCGCATGACACCGGTACCGCCACAGGTGGGGCATGCACCGCCGCTATTGAAAGCCAAATCCTCGGCACTCGGCGCGTAGAACTCGCGGCCGCATGTCGAACACGTGAGCGACAGACCTGCGGCCACGTTAAGGCTCGGCTCCACACGCGCCCCGCAATGTGGGCACACGTGATGGGCACAGCGGCTAAAGAGCAAACGCAGACTGTTGTTGAGCTCGGTCATGGTGCCAAAGGTCGAGCGTACGCCTGGCACACTAGGGCGCTGATGCAACGCGAGCGCCGCCGGCACGTGCAGCACTTCATCCACCTGAGCGTGCTCGGCCTGGGTGAGCCGTCGACGGGTATAGGTGCTGAGCGCCTCCAGGTAACGGCGCGAGCCCTCGGCATAAAGAACTCCCAACGCCAGCGAGCTCTTGCCCGACCCCGACACGCCGGCAATACCCACGAGCTTTCCCAGCGGAATATCGATATTGATGTCCTTAAGGTTGTGTACGCGCGCACCGCGCACCTCGATAGCTTGCGGGCTCATCTTCTGTTCCGTCACCTTTATCACCCTACTCATGCCATAAAATGCGGTCGCGGATGTACTCGCCCAGCATGGGCACGGTAAACCGGACCAGGCCGTATCCGGCAGCCTCGATGACGCGCTCGCGAATCAGGCTTGCGCGATATTTACTCGCCCAGCTCTGAGTGCGATCGCAGCGCTCAATGATATCCGCCATGCGCGTCGGCTTACCCTCGTCAGTAGCCATGGCCTCGATAAAGAGGCGTTGCGGACTGCGCAATCCATAATACAGGGGCGCGTCGACCGCTTCGTAGAACTCGGAGACGGCATCCGCATGGCCATCCTCGACATCGTGCTTTTCGATGACCTGCGAGCCACGCCGGACAGCAGAGCGCCACATGTAATATCCCACCAGCTGGACCATGTAGGGATGCCCCATACTCTTGCGCGCCGCAAGGTCCGCCGTCTCCGCGTCAACGTAAAGACCGGCGTCCTTGACTGTCTGGACATATGAATCGCGCACCTTGGGCAAAGAAATCGCCCCCAGCGCACGCTGCTGAGCACGGCGCAAAAACGTCACGCTCGGCTCTTCGAGCAGGTCGTCAACCATACTGGGCAAGCCGGCAAATACCAGCGCAAGACCGCGCTGGTCGCTATCGGACAGGCCCGTAGCATCCTGATCTCCGAGCACCTGCTGATAGAGAACGGCAAGAGCCGCCAGTTCCTCGATTGACGCAGATTGCGCCTCGTCAATCGCAAACAGGATGCCCTTGCCTGGACCGAGCTTCTTGAGGCGCTCGTTGACCAGCCCCCGTAGCGTCTCGCCCTTTGCCCGAGCCGCCTCGACCGACATCCGACCAAACGACAGCCCAAACTCCATTGACGTCACAACGGGTTTATTCGAGCGAAGCGCGTCGGCCAGGCGATCGCACAAGCCAAGCGAAGCAGAATCGGAGACAACCGCCCATCCGCGCTCATTGGCTAGACGTTGCAGCTCCCGCAGGAGAACCGTCTTGCCGCAGCCGCGGTTTCCCGTAATGAGCATGAGCCTGCCCGGCGCTCCGGCGCCGTTATCGAGCCCTTCCTCGAAATCTTCGACGACCGACTCGCGACCGATGAGCATCGGAGGCCGCTTGCCTGCCGTTGGCTTAAAGGGATTTGGATTCATGTCGGCCTCCTCGGATTGGCAAACCCTGGTAATAGTTATACCAACTTGTACCGAGTTATACCAATAGCATGTGACAAAGGGACTGCCCCTTTGTCACATGTGGCCGAAAAACTCGGCGTCGGCTGCTCGCCAGGGGCGGAAGGTGGCGGGATCGACCTTTACGTGCGCCGCGGCGGGCACGTCGTACCATTTGACCGTGTAGCCGGCGCCGTGGGCGCAAAAGACCGAGTCGGGCGTGTTGGGCAGATCGGCCTCGGGCTCATAGGCGGCCGCCTCGATGACGCGCTCGGCATCATGGCAAGCCGCATAACCGGCGAACTCCAGGTACAGATGCCCGCGACCGCTCGTGTAGGCAGCTACCTCCAGCGCATAATCCTGCACCTCGGATGCCGGCACGCGACCCACAAGCTTCGCCCTCTCGCCCGCCATTGCCGGCGGCTCGTACTCGGCACCCATGCGCGTGGCATCCGAGAGCGCCCGGCCCACGCACTCCCCCGGCACCTCGAGCTCAAAGTGGTACCACGGCTCCAGCAACACGTCTGCGCCGGCCTCGCGCGCCTGCATCAAACCCTGGCGAATCGCGCGGTACGTGGCCTGGCGAAAATCGCCGCCCTCGGTGTGTTTGGCATGCGCGCGGCCGCCCGTGAGCGTAATGCGCACATCGGTGATGGGCGAGCCGGTCAGCACGCCCAGGTGATCGCGCTCCATGGCGTTGGTGAGTGCCAAACGCTGCCAGTTAAGATCGAGCTCGTCGGTCGAGGTCACGGTGCCAAACTGCACGCCCGAACCTGCTGGCAACGGCTCCAGGCGCAGATGTACCTCGGCATAGTGGCGCAGCGGCTCAAAGTGGCCCACGCCCTCGACCGGCTGCGAGATCGTCTCCTTATAGAGAATGCCGCCGGACTCAAACGCAATCGAAAAGCCAAAGCGATCGGCCAACACCCGCTGCACGACCTCGAGTTGCACGGCGCCCATCAGCTGCAAATGAATCTGCTCAAGATGCGTATTCCAGCTTACGCCGAGCATGGGATCTTCGTCCGCCAACTCAGTCAGCGCTTTAAACACCGCATGGACATCATGTTCGCCCGGGAGCACCGTATAGGTAAGGACCGGCGCAATGACGGGCGCATCGCACCCGGGCTCCGCACCCAAGGCATCCCCCGGGCGAACGTGCGCAAGACCCGTCACGGCACAAATACCGCCAGCGGCAACTTCCTGGGCAAGCTCGTACTTCTCTCCGTTATAGATGCGCACCTGATCGACCTTCTGCTCCCATGCCTCGGCGCCGGAACGTCCGTCAATCATCTGTTTGGCATGCAGTGTGCCGCCGGTCACTTTAACCCAAGCCAAGCGCTCGCCACGAACACCTCGGCTGACGCGATAGACGCGCGCGGCGAACTCCGGGGCCCACGCCTGTTCACGCATCAGCGTGCACATGCCATCCAGCAGCTCGCCCACGCCCTGGTCCTTGAGCGCCGAGCCGGCAAAGCAGGGAAAGAGCTTGCGCTCGACAACCATGCGCGACAGCGTTGCGACAGAAAGCTCGCCCGTCTCAAGAAACTCATCGAGCGCCGCCTCGTCCAACGCAGCAGCGTCCTCCTGAACGGCACCACCCGCCAGTAGTTCGCTGGCATCTAGGCAGCCCTCGGAAAGACGCTGCCCAAGTTGTGCCAGCAAAACATCGCGGCCGGGATTCTCCAGATCGATTTTGTTGATAAAGACGAACGTCGGGATGTCATAGCGCGCAAGCAGGCGCCACAGGGTTTCGGTGTGTCCCCGCACGCCATCGTTGGCGCCCACAACCAAAATCGCGTAGTCGAGAGCGCGCAATGTGCGCTCTGCCTCGGCCGAAAAATCCACGTGACCGGGGGCGTCCACAAGCATGACGTGGGTATCTCCGTGGTCGAGTACGGCCTGCGACGAGAAAATCGTGATGCCGCGCTCGCGTTCGATAGCGCTGGTATCCAGGTGCGAGTCGCCGTCGTCCACACGGCCGCGCTTGCGAATGCGACCTGCGTTGAACAGCATGGCCTCGGCCAGCGTAGTCTTGCCGGCATCGACATGCGCCAAGATTCCAACGACCGCTTGCTTCGACATGGCTCTCCTCTTATTGCAAGCCCACCGCACGCGGCAACGGGCATTCTCGTTCCACACTGGATGATACAATTTACGGGCCGGCGGGCGAAGCGGGCCCTATCCCCCGACCGAGCTCATCGCCCCGCGTTGCCGCGCGGCGATTTTCGTGGGTTCGCGCCTTGCGAAAGCCGGCACCTCCCCTTAACAGCGCAGCGATCAATAATGGCCCCGCCCGGGGCCATTTTCATGTACATGGATTGTTGATGCGTGCCCCCGCTCTTATGCCTCGCGCAGCCAGTCGAACGCAACGCGCGGCGTGCCGTCGGACACATACACGACGCCGGCGCGCTCGAACCCTGCCTTGAGGCTCGCACCCTGCATGGGCAGGTTGTCCGCGTGCGTATCGATACGCAGATGGTCGGCACGCTCCTTGGCAAAGGCAAACATCGCGGCCGCGATACCGTGCACGGTGCCGTCGGACGCCACGCGGTGCAGCACGGCGTACGGAGTGTCGCTGCGCCACTGACCGTCCTCGATGACGTCATAGCACTCGTCCGGGCCCGGCAAAAAGGCAAACGTCGCCACCACGCGACCGTCGACTTCGCACACATAGCTGCCACCGGCGGCGATATCGGCAGCCAGCTGCTCGGCCGAAGGCGTGCCCTCGGGCCACTGCGTGGCGTTGCCATGCGCGCGCATAAAGGCGCGGGCGGCATCATAGATAGCCATGACGGCGGGAATGTCGGTATCGAGGGTTTTTCTGATCATCACGCGGCGACCTCACGTTTATTGGTATCACTTTGATTGAGCAATGATACCAGCGTTTGGAAAGGGCAAGGAGCGGATGGGGAGCAAAAAGCGAGCCGCCTGGTCAAAGGCCAAAAGCGAGTTTTTGGGCGCTGCCACCGGCGGCGATATGAGCGATCTGTTTGCGCGCGAAGACGAGCGCCGCGACGCACTAGACGCCGAGCGCGATGAAGCCTGGCGCTACAAGTCGTGCGAACGCAAAAACCGTTACGACACGCGCGCCGAGGCCGAGGCAGTTATGGCCGACTGCGAAAACCGCGGGCGGCGCGGCCTTGCCTGCTACAAATGCGAATACTGCGGCGGATGGCATCTGACGTCGCACCCCTTGAAATAGACCCCGCATCGGCACGGCGCTGGCGAAGCGCCGGCCATCGCACGCAAGCTACGGGCGCGGCGGCACCAAAACATCGTAGCGAACGGCCTTGCCCGCAAGCTGATAGCTCGGCTTAACGCCGGCAAGCAGAGGCCCCTTCACCGGCCGCTTGATAACGACCTTGCGCGGGTGCGGTGCAAGCGCAGCTTCGACCAGCGTCTCCTCATCGGCGCACGGCTGCTCCAAATGGTGCAAGAGCTGGAACTTCTTTTTAACCGCCGCGCTCTTGGTGCGCTCGGGAAACATGGGGTCCAGATACACCACGTCGGGAGCCGCGAGCTCACCGCGCTCGACCAGCTCAGCCGTATGGCAAAGGCCGGCAATGCTGTCCTCGCCCGCATGTAAGCGCATACGCGCCACGGCAGCCGCAAGCGCCGGATCATCCGCCGCGCGGCCCAAGGCATCCTTGAGGAGCGCCGCGATCACGCAGTCCTGTTCATACAGATCGACGGTAAAGCCCGCTGCCGCCAGCAGCAGCGAGTCCTCGCCAAAGCCTGCTGTGGCATCAATCGCCCATGGTTGTTCGATGCCTTTTGTGCGCGCAGCCTTTACCAACAGCTCTTGCTGCAGACGACCCTGCTTGAGCCGTGGAAGTATGCGGCCAAAATCGGCACGCAACTCCATCGTGCCGTCGGTGAGCGTAAGGCCCTCGGACGTCCGCACGAGCTCGAGCCCAGCAGCCCGAGCAACAGAAAAGGGATCGACGACGCCCATGGACACTCCTTAGCAAGCAAAGCGGATACGTGAGCGCCGTTGATGTCGGCGCCCAACCGTCCACTATTGTCCCACATGCGACATGGCCCACAGCATCCCAATGCAAAGCACCGCCATCAATCCCGTGCACACGGCAGCGATCACAGAATCGCCCATGCGCTTTCCTAACGACCGCGGCTCGCGCGCTTGCCCTGTTCCGTACATCATGGCTCCTCCTTAGACCAACTCCTTGTTACGCCCTCATCATTGCAGCGCCGCACATGGGCTGCCATCGATTTGACTTACGTCCAGCTTTCCTTTTTGAAAGGTTGGACCGTGCAGGCAAGAGACGCTTTCAGGCGCATGCATCGCCGCGTTGAACTACAATGTGCTTCACCATATGTGCAGTACATAGGGTGCGCCAGGTTGGCGTACTCGTATCGAAAGGACCAGCCATGAGCTTCACTCGCAAGACTCTCAAAATCCTTGCCCTGATTTATTTTGTTCTGGGCATCACCAGTCTCGTCATTGGAATCGCCGGCATCGCGACCGGCAAGTTCGAGTCCACCTACGGATCGAACGCCATGCTCGCGGCGGCTGTGATTATCGCCAAGGGCCTCATCGATCTTGCCGCGGGCGTTGCGGGCATCAAGGGTGCCAACAAGCCTTCGCAGGTTGACGGCGCGTTTAAGCTCGGTATCGTTGCTGCAGTCGCCACGCTTGCCCAGGCGGTGCTCACGCTTCCCGCGTTTGGCGGCGACGCCATCAACTTTGGCGCCTTTGTCATCGTGGTGTACGACCTGTTCTTTGTTCAGCAGGCCCACGCCGTCAAGGCCGAGAACAAGGACCGCCTGTAAGCGCTCGCTTCTCATAGCCTCTGCAGCCAAGCAACTAAAAAGGGCCGATCGCACATCTCCGCGGTCGGCCCTTTGCATTTGCCCAGATAAAACCTGCCAAAATAAACCTGTCCCTTTTTGGTAGGTTAGTGGCGGTACTCGGCGATGATGAAGTCGATATCGGTCTGAAGGGTGTCCAGGTTTGCCAGGCGCTCTTTGTCGGCAGGGCGCGTGCGGTAGTAGTACGGCGTCATCTGAAACACCGCCTCGATATCGGCCTGCGTCTGGAGCGTAATGTTCGCAGACACCCGTTTCGTGCCAACCAACTCGAGCTCGGTTGTCTGCGGCAACTTCTCGTCGTTGAGATACGGCGTGTCGTAGAGCACCTCCTTGAGCCCAAACAGATGCCGCGCACCCGGCACCACGGTGTAGAGCGAGCCCTCGGGTGCCAGCACGCGGGCAAACTCGCGCTCGTTAAAGGGGGCAAAAAGCTCGGTCACCATATCGAAAGCGCCATCAGCCACGGGGATGTCCTTCATGTTGGCCACGAAGTAGGTCGCATCGCCGCGCTTGGCAGCCAGGCGCACCATCTCTTTGCCCAAATCGAACCCGTAAACATCCGCACCCGGCACCGCGCCCATAGCGCTGGTGTAATAGCCCTCGCCACAGCAAATATCGAGCAAGGTCAGCTGCTTGTCCGTAGACACCCCGTGCTCTGCCGCCCGCGCGCGCACCAGCTCGACCATCGCATCGCGCAACGGCGCATAGTAACCGCGGTTCAGAAAGTCACGACGGCTGCGCGCCTGCGACTTGGGATCGCCCATGGAGTCGCCGCTCTTGGACGAGCGCAGCAGATACAGATAGCCCTCGCGCGCACGGTCAAACCGATGTCCGCCCGCGCATGCAGCACCGCGCTCGTCGTCCACCAACGGTTCATGGCAAACGGGACACAACAACATGGCAACTCCTTAGCGCGAACAACACAACGCCCACCATTGTCGCACGCCTTCCCCACCTAGTCATAGAAGAGACAAGGAGTGTCCCCAGCTGCCGGCAGAAAAGGAACGTCCCTAAGTGCCGGTTGGCTGCATTAGGAGTATCATCGTCTGCGCAAATAAGCACGAAAGAGCATATTAGAGATTGAGAGCGTATGGCAGACACCGCATCTAAGCACATTGACATGACCACCGGCTCGCTATGGCGCAATATTCCCCTGTTCGCCTTCCCCGTGGCCGCCACGAGCATCTTGGAGCAGCTGTCGAACCTCATCGCCACGGTCATCATCGGCAACTTCTCGGGCGACCAGGGAACCCTCGCCATGGCGGCGGTCGGCTCCAACGTTCCGCTTACCAGTCTTATGCTCAACCTGTTTATTGGCCTGTCGCTTGGCTCCAACGTGGTCATCGCCAACGCTATCGGCCGCAACGATCAGAACATAGTCAAACGCGCCGTCCATACCTCGATTCTTATGGCACTCGTGGGCTTTGTCGTCATCGCGCTGGGCGAGATCTTTGCCGAACCCATGCTCGCCGCGCTCAACGTCCCCGCCGAAACCATGCCGCTCGCCTCGCTCTACCTGCGCGTCTTTTTGCTCAGCATGCCTTCGATCTTGCTCTACAACTTTGAGGCCGCGATCTTCCGTTCCGTCGGCATCACCCGTATGCCGCTACAGGCGCTTGCCGTGTCCACCGTCCTCAACATTGGCCTGGACCTCATCTTTGTCCCCGTGCTCCACTGGGGCGTCGCGGGCGTCGCCATCGCCACCGCCATCGCCTACACCGTCAGCGCCGCCACACTCTTTATCCGTCTGCTCAAGACCGATTCCGTCGTCCGCGTCACCCCGCGCGACCTGGCAATCGATCCTGTCGCCCTCAAGCGCATCGTCAAGATCGGCCTGCCCGCCGGCATCCAAAGCGCCGTCTTTGCCGTCGCCAACATCATCATCCAGTCCGCCATCAACAGCCTGGGTACCGAGGTCATGGCGGCATCCAGCGCCGCCATGAGCCTGGAGTATGTGTGCTACAACCTGCTCAACAGCTTTAGCCAGGCTTGCACCACCTTTGTGGGGCAAAACCACGGCGCTCGCCAGATCGACCGCTGCACCAAGACGCTCAAGGTCTGCCTGGTCGAAGGCGGCATCGTCGCGCTCACCACCATCGTCATCATCGTCGGTCTGGGGCGCGAGATCCTGGCGCTCTTTAACAGCGATCCCAACATCGTCTCGATCGGCTATATCCGCGTGTGCTCGATCTTCCCGGCGTACGCCTTTAGCATGTTCTACGAAAACATGTCCGGTTATCTGCGCGGCTTTGGCATCTCGCTCATGCCCGCCCTCATCACCATGATTTGCGTCTGCGGCATCCGCTTCTATTGGGTGTTCTGCGTGTTCCCGCACTTCCGCACCTTTGCGAACATCATGATGGTCTACCCCATCAGCCTGGGCACCACAGCGTTCTTTATGGTCGTGGCGGTATTGCTCTGCCATCCGGCACGCACCTATCGTCTGGCGCAAGCCAAGACTGGGGCGCGCTAGACACATCCAACAAGGTGGCGCATCGGCAACTAGCTCACGATATGTGAGCTCATGTAGTCGATAAAGCGCCTCGTGGCGATCGGCATGGTATCCCAGCTGCGCCAGGCTGCCACGACGTCGCGTGAGGGAGCGTGCACGATGGGACGCACGCAAATATCAGCCTGCATGCCCTCGACCGTACGCCGGTAGAGCATGCTCACGCCGAGGCCCTCCTCCACCATCGCCATAATGGTGTAGTCGTCGGTAACCTCACTTGTCACGTGCGGGGACAGCCCGTGCGCCGCGAATGCATCGAGCACCAGGCTCTGCTCGCCCTCATCCAGCAGCACAAACGGTTCGGACGCGAGGTCGGCGAGCGTCACCTTTTCCTTTGCCGCCAGCGGATGGGCGGCTGGCAACAGCGCCACCAGCTCGTCATGATAGGCCACGCGCTTCTCGAGCCCTGTGGTAAATCCACGCGCCGTAAAGCAAAAGTCAACCACGCCATCGTGCACCCATTGGGCGTTGCGCGTGTAATCGCCCTGCTTGAGGGTAAAGCGCACGCCCGGATGCAGGGCCCCAAAGTCGCGGATCACGCGCGGCAGCACGGTACGGCTCACGTTGGTAAACGTCGCAATGCGAATGTCGGTCGATGAAAGCCCCAGCAACTCCTGACGCTTGCCCTCGAGCTCGGCCTCGGCCGTTACGATCTGGCGCAGATACGGCAGATACTGTTTGCCGTCGCGCGTAAGCGAGACGCCCTGCTTGCCGCGCTCGATAATCGTGGTGCCCAGCTCGCGCTCGAGCGCCTTGACGGCCTGGCTCACCGCGCTTTGCGTATAGCCCAGCGCGTCGGCGGCACGTTTCAGGCTGCCGCAATCGACCACCATACATACAATCTGATACCGCGATGCCATCGTGCCTCCACTTCGATGTAGCCGTAAAACGTTTTGCCAGGGTTTTTTCTTCCAACATTAGTATTTCTTAATCATACTGAAGATACATTCTCTTTACTACATCCATATCTGGGAGCAGAATCCTTTTTGCGAAACCGTTCTGTAACAAAAGGAGTCCCATGGATCGCAAAAAAGCAATCGCGCTCTCATTTTCCGTTCCCGTCGCATGGGGCTTTTCGTACCCCCTCATGAAGATCGGCATGGACAGCATGAACGCCACGAGCATCGTCGCGCTGCGCTGCATCATCGCCTTTGCGGCCTGCCTGCTGCTCTTCCACAAGCACGCGGTGCGCATCAACCGTGACCTGATGGTCCGCGCCGCCATCATCGGCGCCATCATGGCAACCGAGATCACCTGCATGTGCCTGGGCTCCAGCCTCACCTCCGCCTCCACCGCCGGCTTTTTGCAGAGCCTGACGGTCGTGATCGTGCCGTTTGCCAACGCGGCCCTGCTGCGTCGCGCCCCCGAGCGCAAGGTGCTCATCGGCACAGCCATCGTCACCTGCGGCATGTTGCTGCTCTCGGGCGCCGACTTTACCAGCCTGAATCCCGGCGCGATCATCATGCTGCTCTCGGCCTTTATCTATGCCGGCCACATTATCATCGCCAAGCGCTTTGTCGAAGAAGTCGATCCACTGGCTCTGGGCGTTTGGCAGCTGGGCTTCGGCGGCTTGTTCTCGGGTATCGCCGCATTTACCTTTGGCGGCTTCACGCTTCCCAGCACGCCGAGCGAGATCGTCGTTATCGTTGCGCTCGCACTCGTCTGCTCTGCCTACGGCTTTATCACCCAGACGCTCGTGCAGCCCCACGTACCTGCCGAAACCACTGGCTTCGCCTTCTCGCTCGAGCCGGTCTGCTCCGCCGTCTTCTCGTTTTTCCTGGTCGGCGAGGTCCTGAGCTCCATCGCCTTCTTTGGCGCCGCCCTCATCCTCACCGGCGTCATGGTGGCAACCGTCGAGCTTCCGCGCCTTCGCGCACATGGACACGCTCATATGGCAGGAGCGCCCGAGCACGTCTCGTAGACTCCGCTCTTCATACAGCCGTGGCATAAAGGCAACCGGTGCGCCTTTACAATAGATACCAACAGAGCATCTGCCATAAAGGAGCCCCATGGACACCGCAACCCGCGACCGCAACATAGCAACTTGGTTGGGCGATGCGCCGCAGCCGGTACGTGACACGACGAACCAGCTGCTCGAGCGCATCGCCCTTTTGCGTGCCGAGCAGACCATCTACCCGGCACAAGACGACATCCTCAATGCCCTCGCCTACACGCCGGCCGACCAGGTCAAGGTCGTCATCTTGGGTCAAGACCCCTATCACGGGCCCAACCAGGCCATGGGGCTGTCGTTTTCGGTCCCCGCGACGCAAACCAAGTTGCCGCCGAGCCTGCGTAACATCTATAAGGAGCTCAAAGCCGATCTGGACTGCCCCATTCCCGCCACGGGAGACCTCACCCCCTGGGCTCAACAGGGCGTCCTGCTCCTCAACACAACGCTCACCGTGCGCGAGCATGCCGCGAACTCGCATGCCAAGCTGGGCTGGAGCACGCTTACCGACTACGTTATCGAGCGCTGCTGCCAGCTGCCCCAGCCGGTCGTCTTTTTGGCATGGGGCCGCTTTGCCCAGCAAATGGTTGAGGGCAAGCTCGACGCGATCGGCGCGGGCAAGGCAACCGGCAAGTTCTGCCTAGCTTCTACGCACCCCTCGCCGCTTTCGGCCAACCGCGCCACGGCAGAACTCCCCGCCTTTATAGGGTCGCGCCCCTTCTCGGCAGCCAATCGGCTACTCGAACAGCACGGCTCGACCCCCGTCAACTGGACTTGCCTCGGCTAAAAATCAATACATCAAAAACGCGCCCGACGGATTTCCATCGGGCGCGTTTCCTATTCGGGCCAAATAAATTGTGTGCGGCCGGCCTCGCCGCCATCGATCAGCAGGCTCTGCCCGGTCATAAACCGGTTGGTCACGCCCGCAAAGTAGATCCACTCGGCGATCTCTTGGGCGGTGGCCCAGCGTTTAAGCGGCGTGAGCTCCATAATCTGGTTCCACAGGCGCTCGTCTTCCATCACGCAACGGTTGAGCGGCGTGATAACGCCGCCCGGGTCCACACTGTTGGCGATGGCCTGCGGTGCTAGGCGGTTTGCAAGGTTCTTGGTGTAGGCGATAACGCCGCCCTTGCTGGCGGCATAGGCGGGAAACTCCGATCCCGTATGTCCGCTCGCCGACCCCACATTGACCACGGATTTGATAGCCGGCGTCGGCTTGGCGGCAAGCCCCTCCCCCACAAAGGCGTAGCGCTCGGTCACGTTGATGGTGCCACGCAGGTTGGCGGCGATGTCATCGGCCGAATCCTGCGTACCGGCAACGTTCACGATTACCTGAGGCTCAAGGTTGCCCGGAAACGAGTCCGGCTCGCGGACATCAACGATCAGATGGCGGTAGCGCTCGTGTTCGATCGCCGCCAGCAGCAGATCAAAGCCCACGACCTCGTGACCCTCGTCCAAAAAGCGCTGCACGCACGCGGCTCCGATACCGCCCGAAGCGCCCGTGATCAAAACCCGCATACTTGCTCCTTAGGCGGTTGCGTGGCGCTCGAGGTACTCGGCGCCCACGTTCTCGCGCTCCCAGCCACGCACAACCTTGTAGCCCACGGGGCTCAGGAAGACCTCGCACAGCAGCTCGGCGACGGCGCCCGTCAGCGAGCACATAATGACCTGCACCCAAGTCCAACCAAAGAACGTGTGGCTCACCACAATGGCAAAGACCAAGTTGTCGATAAACTGGCCAACACCCGTGGACACATAAGAGCGGAAGGCAAAGCTCGCAAAGTTATTCTTTTTGAGCATGCGGCCGAGCGACTGGTTGAGCGTGGAGTTAACCACGGCAGAAACGAGCATTGCCAGCGAAGAGCCCAGCACCACGTACCAGGTGCCGCCGATGGTGGCGTTAAGGGCGGCGTTGACCTCGATCATACCCGTGTCGTAGTAGGCACCCCACATGCCGGGCGTGAGCGAGCATGCCCAAAAGCACAGGCTCACGGCCAGGTTGACCAGCAGCGCGAGGATAGAGATTTTGATGGATGCCTTGGCGCCAAAGCGCTTGCAGATCATGTCCTGGCACAAAAACGAAACCCAGCTCACCACAAAGCCGCAATCGAGTGCCAGATACGGCAGGCTGATAAGCTCTTTGTTGGCCAGCAGGTTCATCATGATAACGCTCACGAAAAACAGCGAAACCGTTGCCGCGGGAATGCTCCGCAACAGGACCTTGTAGTCCTCCATGACCTTCTTGATCATTATGTACTCCTTTGGTTTTAGGTTTAACGAGCAGGATATCGGACCCGAACTGCTCGGACGCCCCGGTCTTGAGACGACGGTGGGTATGATAGCCGCTCACACGGCATCAGGCAAGCAAACGGCGCGGCAGCCCCGCAAGGCCACCGCGCCGGTGCGCTAAAACGTTACGTTGCCAAACTCCGACAGGATGAGGTCGGGGTTATGGTCGGTCGCCCAATCCACGTTCCATGGGCTCGTGAACAGCAGCAGCTTGCCGCCGCGCATATCCTCGACGCGCAGCGTGTCGCGCGTGAGCGAAAGACCCGGGATGTCGATGGTGTCGGGGTCGTTCTGGATCCAGCGAATGTCCGTATAGGGCAGCGGCTGGCGACGAACCTCGACGCGATACTCGGCCTTCAGGCGGCGCTCGAGCACCTCAAACTGCAGCACGCCGACCACGCCCACAATGACGCTCTCCATGCCGGCGCCGAGCTCGCGGAAGATCTGGATGGCGCCCTCCTGGGCAAGCTCCTCCATGCCCTTCACAAACTGCTTGCGCTTGAGCGTGTCGACCTGCGTAATGCGGGCAAACATCTCGGGGGCAAACGTCGGGATCTGCGGATACTGCACGTGGCGCTTGCCGGAGCACACGGTGTCGCCGATGCTAAAGATACCGGGATCGAACAGGCCCACGATGTCGCCGGCGTACGCCTCGTCCACGATGGCGCGATCGTCGGCCATCAGCGAGGTGCCCGTAGCCAGCTTGAGCTTGCGGTTGCCCTGCACATGGAAGGCATCCATGCCGCGCTCGAACTTGCCCGAGCAAATGCGCACAAAGGCAATGCGATCGCGATGGTTCTTGTCCATGTTGGCCTGGATCTTAAACACGAAGCCGCTAAAGTCGTTCTCGGCGGGCGCGACCGGCTCGCTGGTGAGTGTATCGGTATAGGCGCGCGGCGTCGGGGCCAGACGCAGGAACTCTTTAAGGAAGGGCTCCACACCAAAGTTGGTGAGTGCCGAGCCAAAGAACGCCGGGCTCAGCTTGCCGCAGGCCACGGCATCCAGGTCGAGCTCGTCACCGGCGCCATCGAGCAGCTCGATGTCGTCCATCAGGTTCTTGTGGTTCTCCTCGCCAATAAGCTCGTCCATGGCCGGATCGCCCAGCTCGGCCTCGACCTCGGCGACCTTCTTGGTGGCGTTGGCGTGGCCGTCGCCCTCAAAGGCAATGACGCGACGGGTCTGACGATCGAACACGCCGCGGAAGTTGCGGCCGCTGCCGATCGGCCAGTTCATGGGATACGTATTGATACCCAGGACGTTCTCGATCTCTTCCATGAGCTCAAACGGATCGCGAGCCTCGTGGTCGAGCTTATTCACAAAGGTGAAGATGGGAATATGGCGCAGCGTACAGACCTTAAAGAGCTTTTTGGTCTGGGCCTCGACGCCCTTGGCACCGTCGATGACCATGACCGCGGCGTCGGCAGCCATAAGGGTACGGTAGGTGTCCTCCGAGAAGTCCTGGTGGCCGGGGGTATCGAGGATGTTGACGCAGGCGCCGTTATAGGTGAACTGCAGTACCGAGGAGGTAACGGAAATACCGCGCTCCTTCTCGATGTCCATCCAGTCCGAGACGGCATGCTTGGCCGAGCTCTTGCCCTTGACCGAGCCGGCAGTCTGGATGCTGCCGGTATAGAGCAGCAGCTTCTCGGTAAGCGTGGTCTTACCGGCGTCCGGGTGGCTGATAATCGCGAACGTGCGGCGCGACGAGATTTCATCCGACAGGCTTGCCATGCGGATCCTTTCTTGCATTGAGTGCATTACGTCGTTGTAACCGCACCATTGTAGCCGCGAAATCCCGCCATAGGGCACCTATCAGGACAAATTCATCAGTTGGGGCCTGGGTAGCCGGCCCAATCCGAATTTGTCTCTTGCGTAACTGTACATAGTGTATATATACTGTGATTACCGGTTATATACACGTGTAGCCCAACAGCTAAGGAGCCGCTGTGGACATCATCCTATCCAATTCGAGCGACAAGCCCATCTACGAGCAAATAGCCTCGCAGGTCAAAGCTCAGATCCTTTCGGGCACACTCGCTGCGGGAGCCAAACTCCCCAGCATCCGTGCACTCGCGAGCGATCTTGGCGTGAGTGTCATCACCACCAAGCGCGCCTACGCCGACCTAGAGCAACTCGGGTTTATTTGCACCGTGCAGGGCAAGGGCTGCTTTGTCGCCGAGGGCAACCAGGAACTCTTGCGCGAAAACCAGCTCTGCCATATCGAAGAGCTACTTGCGAAAGCGGCGAGCCAAGCCGAAGTCTTGGGCGTCACGCGCGACAAGCTGCACGAGATGCTCGACCTGGTAGCCCCCGAAACTATGCAGTAGCCATCTGCAAGAAAGGCTATGCCATGCAAAACCTTTTAGAACTCAAAGGTATCTCACGCCGTGTGAGCGACCGCTTTTCGCTGCGCGACGTCACACTTGCCGTGGAACCCGGCCAGATTGTTGGCTTTGTGGGCGCAAACGGCGCCGGCAAAACCACGACGATTCGAACCGCGCTCGGGCTTATAAAGCTCGATGCCGGCGAGGTGCACCTGTTTGGACAGCACTGTGGCGCCGACGCGCCCGATGAAACGCAGCGTTGCCTGCGCACTCGTGTCGGCCTCGTGCTGGACACATGCCCCTTCCCTTCCACACTCAAGGTGACCGAAGTTGAGGCACTCGTAAGCCCGGCATACCCCACCTGGAGCCACGACACTTTCTCCAGCCTCATCGACCGATTTGGCCTCGATCCCAAGGCAAAGGTCAAGGACCTCTCCCGCGGCATGGGCATGAAGCTGCAGCTTGCCTGCGCGCTCAGCCACAAGGCCAAACTGCTCGTTTTGGACGAAGCCACCGCGGGCCTCGATCCCATGGCACGCGAGGAGCTGCTTGATGAGCTGCTTGCCTTTGTCGCCGACGGCCAGCACAGTGTGCTGCTCTCGAGCCACATTACATCCGACCTCGATCGCGCCGCTGATCGCGTCATCTGCATCGATAATGGCTCGATTATTTTTGACCTGCCGCGCGAGGATATTACCGACCGCGCTGGCATCGCCCACTGTACCCAAGCACAGGCCGCCGAGCTTATGGCTTGCGTCGAAGGCGCCCGTGCCGCCCGCCATGCCTACAGCGTGGACGTGCTCGTGCCCAACCGTCGCGATACGCTCGAGGCCTTCCCCGAGATTCCCTGCGATCGGGCAACCATTGATGACTATCTTCGCCTCATGCTGAAAGGAGCTTCGAAATGAAACGCGCCTTTATGTCCGAGCTCGCCATCGCTCGCTCGCTTATCCCGAGCATTGCGGGCGTCGGCTTGTTCATCTTCGTCGTGTTGACCCTCGCCAACGCATCGGACGGTGACTCTGGCATGAGTGCTGGCGCCTGCGCGGTCAGTGCCATGTCGCCTATCATGGTCATGAACTCACTGGCTGGTTTCGACAATCAAAACGGTTGGGAGCGCTACCGGGCAACGCTGCCCTTCTCGCGCAAAGACATCATCTGCGCACGCTACCTGAGCGTTATTGCCTTCTCCGCCGTCATGGCATGTGCAGCTACGCTTTTGAGTATCGTCGCCATCCCGCTCTTCAACGGCACGGGCATTCCTTCGACAGGACAAACCGTCTTTGAGATCGCAATAGCCTCGGCAGCATCGATGCTCATCTCCCTCATGATGGTGTTCTTGGCACAGCCGCTGTTCTTCCGATTTGGACACATGGAGGCACTGCGCCTATCCGTTGGCCTGTTTGCCCTACTCGGATGCCTTGCCATTGCCACGTTGAGCTCCTCCAACCCCATCAGCAACTGGCTCATGTCGATTGCCGGGGCGAATCCCGATCCCGCCGTTCTTGGCTGTCTGTGTGCAGGCATCGCCGCACTTGCCCTCGTGCTATGTGCAATCAGCTGCACCGTCAGCACCAAGGTTTATCGAGTACGCGATTTGTAGCCACACGAAACTTGACCCACGTAGGCCACAATCGGTCGCAATCGCCCATCCGCAAATCCATGGCAAACGGCATGTCCCCGGCGTGCGCCACCGTACTACTTGCGCAGCGGCTTGGGCAGCGGAATGCCGGCGGCGATGGCTGCAGCGATAATCATGCAGACAATGCCCTTGAGCGGGAAACACATGAGCAGCAGGCCCACGACCATGACCGGCTGGCGCATAACGGCACCCATCGTCGAGGCGGTGCAGACGGCGACACAAAAGACCGGATCGGCGCCAGTGAGGATGGCAAGGCCATAGCCCAGGCTCACGCCCGAGAAGATGACGGGGAAGAAGTGGCCGCCGCGCCAGCCCATGTTGATGAGGGCGGGCGTCAGCATGGCCTTAACAAGGCCGGTCGCGATGAGCACACCGGCGGGGATGGTGAGGTAGGTCTCCATAAGTACATCGGCCTGGGTCTCGCCGGCAAACATGGTGTAGGGCAGGACCGTGCCACAGATGGCGAGCGCCAGACCGGCTAGCATGGCCTTGACGACAGGGCGCTCCCCTATGGTGTGGGCCAACGCCTCGCTCGCGTGCTCCGAGACAAAGTACAGCCAGCCGCAGACCGTACCGATGAGTGCCAGGGGAATAAGCCAGACAAGCTCAAGGTTGCCCACTTGGGCAGCCTCGAACCTCGGCATACCCATACCGCCGCCCATAAGCTGGCCGAGCAGCAGATAGGTGCCCAGGCCGCCGGCAATCGCGATGCCGTAGACCACGGTCTTTTGCGCCTTGGGCAGCTTGATGGTGATCTCGTCGGATTCGGAGTCTCCATCGTCGTCGGCGCCCTGGCCGTCAGCGCTACCGGCGAGCGGCGCCACAAAGCCAAAGACGGGCGCGGTGAAGAGCGCCGTCAGGGCAGCCTGGGTGCCCAGAAGCGTGAGCTGCCTAAACTCGGCGCCAAAGTGACGCATGCGGTCGCCGACCCAGCTGCACAGACCTGCGATAACGCCGGTCAGGCCGGCCTCCGGTCCAATGCTTCCGCCAAACAGCAGCGGCAGCAATGCCGCAAGCGACAGCTTGCCCAAGTTGTCGTACGGGTAGCGACCGTCGCGCTTAACCTTGGCCATCACCTGGTTGAGGTCATCGGTCTTGACGCCCGTCATCTTTTCGTACAGACCGATCAGCAGGCCGCCCAGCAGGCAGACGAAAAACGGATACGGCAAAAACCCGAACGGGCCGCTCGCGAGCTCGGGTGAAGCGACGCCCAGCATATGCGGGATCTCGGTCCATAGATAGTCGATACCGCGCTCCATCGCAAAGAAGAACAGCCAGACCGCGGCGCCCGCAAACGCACCGGTCGCAGCCACGCTCGCTAAGAACAGCGCACGGTTTTTGGGTTTTGCAAGGGTATCCATCGGGACCTCCCGTGGTCAAATCGACAAAGATACGTTTTATTGTAGGACGAGCAGGCCTCGGGCGGGCTAACCATCTACGCCGCGAACGGTGCCGTTGGGTGCCGCACGAGCGATGAGCCTAAGGCTTAGGCGCCGATAATCGATGCGATTTGACGCAGGTCGTCGGCAAAGTAGATGCCGGTCTGGCGCTGCGGGCTCGATAGGCCCTTGTCGATCATGCGCCCGAGCAGCGCCTTAAGATCGTTGTAGTAGCCCCCGAGGTTGTACAGGATGCACGGCGCACTCAAGTGCCCCAACGACACGGCGGACATGACCTCGGCAATCTCCTCGAGCGTGCCCGTACCGCCCGGGAAAGCGATGAACGCGTCGCCGAGCTCGATCATCTTGGCCTTACGCTCGGCCATGTCACTCGTCACGATGAGATCGTCAATACCGTCGTGTTGAAACTCTGCCTCGATAAAAAAGCTCGGCTCAACGCCCGTCACATGCCCGCCAGCATTGAGCACGCTATCGGCAAGCGCGCCCATCAGGCCCGACTTGGAGCCGCCGTATACCAGCGCGTGGCCGTTGGAGCCAATCCACGTGCCGAGCTCTCGCACTGCAGGCAGAAACGCCGGGTCGTTGCCGACGCTCGCGCCCAGGTATACCGTGATATTCATATTCAGTCCCCCTCGTCGTGACGCGCGTCGCCCGTTCTAGCGTTGGCGTCGGCGATATTCGCGCACACGGCGCGACAGGTCGGCGAGCTCGTCACGATCGAGCTCTTCCAAATGCTCGAGATCGTCCATAAAGCGCGCCATGGTGTCCTTTTGACGCATCTTGATGAGCGTGTTGCAGTAGTTCACCGCCACGCCCGTGAGCATGGCGATGTAGAAGATGCTGATGACGCTCAAAACGACGGTGATAGCGCGGGCAACCGGCGTCTCGGCCGGGATATCACCGAAGCCGATCGTCGATACGGTCTCAAAGCTAAACCAGAGGCCGTCGCCAAACGTGAGGGTCGTGGGCTCGGACAGCCAGACGGCCGTCGAGCACAGCAGATAGAAGACGAGAAACAGGCCCGTGATGCGCGCAAAGCCAGCCTGGCGCAACACGTCAGCAAGCGTCCTCAACTTGTTCATCGCGACCTCTTTTCCCAGACGCCCAATCACATTCGCTCGGTATTGTCCCACGCCTCCCCCGCAAACGGAACTAGTCATTGGGGACGTTCTTAAATGACTAGTCAAACAAGAACGTCCCCAATGACTACCTGACCGTTTAGCGGTGCGGTGGCTGAGTGGGCAGGTTGAGCTGGTATCCTTATGTGATACTGTCTCGACTCGATAGGATTACATGTGAAACCTTCCGCCATCCTTCGTTTGGCTCTATATCGCACCCTAGCCGTCGCGGTTGCCGTACTCACCGTACTGAGCGCCGTCATGCCTGCCCCCGCCTTTGCCGCCGACTCCGACCACCAGGTCAAGACGGTCCGCGTTGGCTGGCTCGTCAACAACAAAGGCTTCCAGGAAGGCACGCCGGGCGAGCGCCTCTCGGGATGGGGCTACGAGTACCTCCAGACCCTCTCGTATTACACAAAGGGCTGGCAATACGAATACGTTAGCGGCACCTTCTCCGAGCTTATGGACATGCTCGAGGCAGGCGAAATCGACCTCATGCCCAACATCTCGTATTCGGCAGAACGCGAGCAGAAGCTGCTCTTTTCCTCAAATCCCGAGGGCACCGAGCGCTACTATATCTACGCCAGGCCCGACCGCGACGATCTAGCCAAGGGTGACCCTCAGGCGCTCCAAGGCCTCACCATCGGCTGCAACTCTGGCGTTATGCAAACTATCGTCGGCCAGCAGTGGCTCGCCAACGAAGACGTTACCTGCACCTATAAAGAAATCGACACCGGCAGCGCCCTCTTTGAGGCGCTTGCAGACGGCGAGGTCGACGCCGTCATCATGAACGACACCATTTCGTCGCCCGATGCGTCACCCATGTTCTACGTAGGCTCGAGCGACTACTATTTTGCCGTTCCCAAAAGCCGCCCTGACCTGATGAACGACATCAACGCCGCCATGACGACCATCGCCCGCGATAACCCGCGCTATAACGAGGAAGTCAAAACGAGTTACTCGACCCAAAACAGTGGCTCGTCATCGCTCACCGGCACCGAGACCGCCTGGCTCAAAGAAAACGGCAATACCATCACGCTCGGCTATCTTAAAAACCAACTTCCCTACTGTACGCAAAATGACGACGGCGAGATGGAAGGGTCGCTCGCCTCGCTTGCAACGACGTTGCACGACAAGTTTGACATTACGGTCAAAACAATCGCACTCTCGAACAACAAGCAAATGATCAAAGCCCTTTCCAACGGAACCATCGATGTCGCCCTGCCGTTGTTTCGCGACTACTGGCTCGCCGAGCAGACAGGGGTCATCCAGTCAAACTCGATGGGAACGGTTTCGCTGACCGCCATTCACAATGGCAAAAACCTGAACAGCGACCTTAAGAACATCGCTTGTACAAAGAGCACAATCGTTAACCGTTTTGAGCTCGAAAGTCTCTTTCCGAACGCAACGGTAACCGAGTATTCGAATGACGGCGAGGTGCTCAAAGCCCTCGATGAGGGGAAGGCACGTTGCATCATTGTCCCCAGCACGCGCCTGGAAACTCTCCGCGACATCTACGACATCGAGGATTTCGAAACACAGGAACTCACCAACACGGCACAACTATCGTGTTTAATTTCGCGCGGCAAGCCCGAGCTGCTGGGAATCATCAATAAGGGCATCGTCAATGCAGGTGAATCGCTCTCTGCAAACAGCTATTTCCCCACATCGTACTCGGCGCAAGAATCGGATGCGTTCCGACTTCTCTACCGCAACCGCATCGTCATTGCGGCAGTCGTCATCTGCATTTTGCTCACCGGCATCGTCATCCTTGTCTGGTCGCTTTACCGCGCACAGGAGGAACGGCAGAAAGCCGATGCCGCCAACGCCGCCAAAACCGCTTTCCTCACGCGCATGAGCCACGACATCCGCACGCCGCTCAACGGCATCCTGGGCCTTATCGAAATTGAGGAATTGAGAGAAGGCGACATGCAGGTCGCCCGCGAAAGCCGCGCCAAGGCGCGCGTTGCCGCCAATCACCTGCTGTCACTGATTAACGACATCCTCGAGATGGGCAGGATCGAGGAGCGCAAAGTGACGCTCGAGCACGAATCATTCAACCTTAAAGAGCTGTGCGACAATGCGCTCGTACTGTGCAAGCTCCGCGCATCGGACCGCGGCATAACCATGCTCGACACCAGCGAGCCCTACGCTGTCGACCAATATATGATCGGCAGCCCCACCCATATTCGGCAGATCCTTGTCAACCTGCTCGACAACAGCATCAAGTACAACAAGCACGGAGGCACCGTCACGTTCTCATCGACCATCAAGCCGGTCGACGACGAGCACGCCGTGTTTTGCTTTAGCGTCTCGGACACCGGCATCGGCATGTCGCCCGAGTTTCTAAAGCACATCTACGAACCGTTTGCCCAAGAGGGCAACGATGCCCGCAGTAAATTTCAGGGAACTGGCATGGGCATGCCGATCGTCAAATCGCTCATAGACATGATGGGCGGCACGATTGAGATTTCGAGCGAGGTCGGCATGGGAAGTACGTTCAACGTCCAGATTCCGCTCGATATCGACAAGAACCCTCAGGCAAGAGAAGGTGCGGACGAGCAGGCGATCAGCTGCTCGCTTGCCGGCATGAACGTTCTTTTGGCCGAAGACAACGAGCTCAATGCCGAAATTGCCCAGGCCCTGCTCGAAAGCGAAGGCATCGTCGTAACTCGCGCCGCCGACGGCAAAGAAGCGGTCGAACTATACACTAGTCGTCCCGCCGGCAGCTTCGATGCGATCCTGATGGACATCATGATGCCGGGTATGGATGGCTACGAGGCAACTCGCGCGATTCGTCTGAGCGAGAAGGCCGATGCAGCCGACATCCCCATCATCGCGCTCACCGCCAATGCCTTTGCCGAGGACGCCAAGGCGGCACACGATGCCGGCATGAACGCCCATCTGCCCAAACCGCTCGACTTTAACAAGCTCAAAAACATCCTCGCCCGCATCAAGAAAAACGGAACTGTTTCGCTATAGTTTGTGCCCACCCACCATGCACAGTTAGAAAGGAAGCCAACGATGTTTAGGCCCTTACGTCGAAAGAAACGCGCCATCACTGACGAGGAAGCGCGCGAGTTGCTCGCTATCTGCAAGCGCGGTGTCTTTGCCGTCAACGGCGATGGTGGCTACCCGTATGCCATTCCCGTCAACTACTTCTTTGACGCCGAGCACGACAAGATTTATTTCCATGGTGCCAAGGCTGGCCACAAGGTCGATTCACTCAGGCGTGATGATAAAGTCTGCTTTACCGTTTACGGCAACGAGTGGTACAAGGACGATGACTGGGCTCCCTATGTTATGAGCACCGTGGTCTTTGGTCGTTGCCGTCTGGTAGATGAGACACCTGCGTTTATCGAGGACAAAGTCCGCCAGCTCGCGCTTAAGTACTACCCTTCTGCCGAAGAAGTCGAGGAGGAGATCGCCAAAGACATAAAGGGCGTCCAACTCTACGAGATTTCGATTGAGTATCTTTGCGGTAAACAGATTCAAGAAAAGTAAGCTCAGAAACAGGTCTTGCAGATAGCAATATGGCCCGGTTCCAACCAACATTGGAACCGGGCCATATGCTTATGAAGCGTCAGCGGCTATGTGCGCAAGCGCCTCAATGAGTTCCTGCGAGCTCACGGGCTTACTCAGGTGCGCATTCATGCCCGCCTCGCGCGAAAGCCTACGGTCGTCGGCAAAGGCGTTGGCGCTCACGGCGATAATCGGCGTGGTCGCGGCATCCTCGCGATCGAGTGCTCGAATCCGACGCGTGGCCTCAAGGCCATCGATGCCAGGCATCATGATGTCCATCAGCACCACGTCGTACTCGTGCGGCGCACTCGCGGCAAACGTCTCGACGGCAGACTCGCCATCCTTAACATGCGTCGCGATGGCACCGGCACGGTCGAGCGTAAACTGTGCAATCTCGGCATTCAGGTCGTTATCCTCTACGAGCAAAACACGCAGGCCCTGGAGCGCGTCGCTGTCGCCCGCACCCACGCGAGCTGCCTGGGGAATCTCGGAGCGCTCGCACTTCTCAAGCGGCAGGCGGATGGTAAACGTCGTCCCCTGCCCCAAGGCGCTCGTAAAGCTCATGGTTCCGCCCATAAGCTCGACCAGCTGCTTGGCAATAGACGCGCCCAGACCAGTTCCCGATGAAGCGCCTTCCACCTGTTGTTCCTCGCGAGTAAACGGCTCGTAGAGGTGCTGCTGAAACTCCTCGCTCATACCAATACCGTTGTCGGCGATCGTGTATTCATAGACGGGGACGCCGTCCACCGGCTCCACCTCGCGGCACGTCAGGCGAACATAGCCGCCCCGGCGGTTGTACTTGACGGCATTGCCGGCAATATTGACCAACAAGCGCTTGAGGTGCGTCACGCTCGCCCGTGCAAAGGGATGATCAAGAGCCTGTTGGTCGCAGATAATTGTCACCAGACGCTCCTCGGCCTGGCGCTCCAGAATATCGCGCACCTCACGGGTGAGAGCCACCAAATTTGTGGGCACGAGCTCCAGATCGACCTGCCCGCTCTCCAGGCGACTCATATCGAGCGCCTCGTTCGCAAGGTCGAGCAGCAGCCCCGACGCCGTCCAAATCTTTGAGCGGCACTCGGTCTGTTTTTGCAAGTTGTCCGCGTTGGCATCGCCCACCTCGACCATACCGCGAATGCCGTTAATGGGCGTGCGTAGATCGTGACTCATGCGGCGCAGAAACTCCGTCTTTGCAGAGTTGGCAGACGAGGCTTCGCGCGCTGCCTTTGCCAGCTTGTCGCCATAGTTGCGCTCCTGCTGCAACAGGTCGGTCAAGTGTTGGTGCTCGGCACGGCGGCGCATCATCACAACAGCGGCCATGGCGCCGCCGTAGAGCGCCAACACGCTGGCAACAACAGCAGCGACGGTCTCGAAGTAACGCCGCGCGGGGGCATAGGTGTACACGTAGAAGTTGCGCGCTTTACCAAATGTGCCCAGATACCACTCGCCGTTGGCGTTGACCAATCTGACCCTACCAGCCAGGCAACGCTCCTTGATACCGTCGACAATGACGGCATCCGTCGCAGGCAAATCGAACACGCCCGACATGGTGGGCTCGACAGCGTTGGTCGCAACGACCTTGCCATCGTTTTCGATCACGATATTGCCGCTATCGATGGTCTCGTAACCATCGAGCAAGCTCTGCAACTTGAGCGTATTGCTCGCGACCGCCTTGGCGCTCTGGTGCCTCACCGCGACAACGATGCCCTCGCCGTCCCGCCGGGCCACGCAGCCAATGTCTGCGACCGAATCATCCGCAAGCGTAATGCGAGCGGTATAGGACTTAAGCGGATGGGCTGCCACCTCCAGCACAGGCGTCTCTTTGAGATTCGCGGCGAGCGACTCGTAGCTCACGTTATCCGTCGAGGACTCGGACACCAGGTTGCCCGATGCGTCCGTCACGATCAGCGCTGTCACATTAAACTGATCAGCATATTGCTCCAACGTAGCGTTATCCGCCGAGCCGTCGCGCTCCATATCGCGCGCCGTCTCTCCGGCAATCTCCATAACGCGAATCAGATTTTTAGTCGCATAGGCGCTGTTGAACGCATCGTAGGAAAGGCTCTGTGTCGCCACGTAATCGACAACGTCGGAAAAGCGCTGCTCGGCTTGGGCCGTCGTGTAGCTGTAGCTCGTCATGCCGGCAGCAGCCGAGAGTGCTATCCCCAACAGGGCGGCAAGGAGCCATGCCAGGACCGAACGGTCGCCCCGTTTCTCTGTGGTGTGGTCGGGTGCATCGATCACGACAGGCCCTCCATATTCAAAAAGGGCGAAGGGTCATCAAAATACTTTGACACCAGGCGCTCCATGGTGCCATCGGCAAGCATTTCTTGGTAGGCATGGGTGAGCTTAACTTCGATGCCGCGCGTGTCATTGATATCGAAGGCGGTGCCCAAACCAACCTCTAGCAGCGGCTCATCCAGAATGCGATACGTCACGCCATAGTCTTTTTCGTAGGTGAGCAGCGAGGACTCATGCGCGGCGATGGCGTCGACCAGGCCCTCGACAAGCGCCGGGTTCAGGTACGAGCGGTCCGAGAAGCTGTAGAGCTTCTTGATTTGTGGAACGTTTTCATTGGTGTGATTGAGCAGAATCGATTCGGGCTTGGTGGTGGACTGGACCGCCACGACCTTACCCTCAAGATCGGCAAGCGTGTATATATCGCTTTCGGGATCGACGGCAACCACCTGTCGGCTTGCAAGGTACGGTCCGGCCCAACGATGCTCGTTTTCGAGGCCCGTCATACTAAAGCTGCCCATGACGCAATCGAGCTCACCGCTCGCCAGCAGTTCTTTCTTCTTTTCCCAGTCGATCAGCTGGTATTTTGGCTTGTACCCAATGCGGGCCAAAGCCTCGGTCAAAATCTCGACATCCAGGCCAACGATATTGCCGTACTCGTCGCTATACACAAACGGCGGATAGAGGTCGCTGCCAACGTTGAGCGTCTTAAGGTTGTCGTCTTTGAGCTGCGAGGCGGCCGCGCCTTCTGATGCAGACGCCGCGGCCCCGTCATTCGACCCGGAACAGCCAGCTATCGCCACGACAAAGGCGCTCACCACTGTAAGCGCAACAAACAACGATATGGCGGCCGAGCGACGAGGTCTTTTCATCGAGCTCCAGACGATCCTGTTTACAGACTCAAGAGCAAAGATATTAGCAGACAAAACCGCGCTTGTGCTCAATGGTTACAGACGCTTTACCATACGGGGCCTTCCAGCCAATCTGGCAGACAGCCCCGCATGCAGCGCTCACTTACTGTGCATTAAAAACGTAGCGGTCCAAGCGCTCGCACGCTTCCCTTACACGCGAAAGCGGCAGTGCTAGATTCACGCGAATGTGGCAAGGCCCGTGGAACGGACGGCCATCCTGATAGCCCACGCCCACACGCGCGCCCTCGTCGAGCAGCCACTGAATATCGCGGCCATGCTCGCGGCACCACTCCGTGCAGTCCAGGAACACCATATAGGTGCCCTGCGGGCGCGAATAGGACACACCCTCAAAATGCTCGTCCACGTAATCGCAGAAGTAGTCAATGTTGCCCTCGATGACCTCGTTAAGCTCATCGAGCCACTCGTAGCCCTGCGGCTGGTAGGCGCCGATAAGCGCGTGCATCGAAAGGACATTCATCTCGTTGTAGTGGGTCTTATTGGACACGGCGCACACGCGGTCGCGCAGCGTCTCGTTATAGATGATGTGGTAGCTGCCGACCAGGCCCGCCAGGTTAAACGTCTTGCTGGGCGCATAGAGGGCGACCGTGCGCATGCGGGCATCCTCGCTCACCGACTGCGTCGGGATATGCTTGTGGCCGGGCAAGATGATGTCGGACCAGATCTCGTCCGAGACCACCACGCAATCGTGCTGGCGATAGATGTCCATGGCGCGCTCGATCTCATCGCGCTCCCATACGCGGCCGCAGGGGTTATGCGGCGAGCAGAACACCGCGGCATGGACGTGGTTTTGGACGAGCTTGTGCTCCATGTCCTCAAAGTCCATGCGCCACACGCCCTGGTCGTCGAGCTTAAGTGGGCTGTGGACAATGCGATAGCCCGCCGCTTCGATGGACTTGGTAAAGCCGATGTAGGTAGGACTGTGGACCAGCACCGAATCGCCCGGCTGGACATACGCGCGCAGGGTCGACACGACGCCGCCCAGCACGCCGTTCTCGTAGCCGATATGCTGCGGGAGCAGGCCCTCGACGCCATTACGGCGGCTCTGCCATTCGATGATGCGGTCGAAGTACTCGTCGCGCGGATCGAAATAGCCAAACATGGGATGCTGGGCGCGCTGAATGATGTGCTCCTGGACCGTGGGCACCGTGGCAAAGTTCATGTCCGCCACCCACATGGGGATGCGGTCGAAGCCCTCGTCGGGCGCGTTCGGAGCCATGCCAGGGATCTCGCCCCAGGAGTCAACGGCGATGGCGTCCATGCCGTGGCGGTCGATAAGCGAGGTAAAGTCGTATTTCATGCTGAGCTCCCGTGCAAAGCGGATTGTTTTGGTAGGCGTTATTGTCCACCAGCTCGGGTGATTTTGGCATGGGGTTTGGCATTGAATTTGGCGGGCGCCGGCGAATGGCCGGCTAGTCCTGCGCGTCGTCGACGGCGGTTACCGTCAGCCTGGTTCCGTCAACCGTAAACGATATGTCGAGCCCGGCGTAAGCCAAGTGGTACACGCGGTTTGGCTCGTGCTTGCTGCCCGCGCGGCGCGGATCTTGGCGAAGGACCTCTATCAAGCCGGAGAGCTTTGCGGGCGGGACCATATCCTGCAGCGCATGCGGAAACTCGACATTGAGCTCTTGCCATGGCGCATCTTCAATCCAGCCGCCGGTCGCATCCGGGTGACAGTCCGCAAACGGAATGTAGGGCTTGATATCGTAGATGGGCGTGCCGTCGCGCAGATCTGCTCCCAGCACATGGATGATGGGGCCGTCGTCGGTAAGCTCGACACGATCGAGCTTGACGCAGGTAAGACCGATGGGAATGGGGCGAAACGGGCTGCGTGTGGCAAATACGCCCACGCGCTCGGCTCCACCCAAGCGCGGCGGTCGCACGGTCTTCGACCACTTGGCGTTGGTGCCGGACCTGTCCTGCGTCTTGGCATCGGCGGCGATGTCTTCCGCCGTGCCGCCGGGCGTTCCGTTTTCAAAGCGCCAGAGCAGCCACAGGTGCGAGAAGGAGTCCAGGCCCTCAACCGCTACATTGGAGGCAAATTCCGGCTCAAAAACGATGCGTCCCTGCAGATGGGGCGCCAAAAAACTGTTGCGCGGAATGCCGAACTTCTGCGGCAGGTCGGTATGTATGTGTGCAATAGGTTCCATGTCGGTCATTGTACGGCATGAGGGCATGCGCGATGCGCGTAATCCCTCACCGCGACCGCCCCTTTTGCAACCAACGGTTGCTTGGAAGGGCGTCGGCCGCCGCGTATGCTTAAGCCAACAAGCAGCAGAAAGGAGCCGTTATGGCCTTTGCAGAAAAACTCATCGCCGTCCGTCGCGCCAACAACCTTACCCAAGAGCAGCTTGCCGCCAAGCTCTATGTCACGCGCCAAGCCGTCAGCCGCTGGGAGCGCGGCGAAGTCACCCCGGGCATCGACATGATGAAGCTCATTGCCGCCGTAACCGGAGAACCGCTGTCCCACCTGCTCGAAATGCCCGAGCACTATTGCCAGAGCTGCGGCATGGTGCTCACACCCGACGACTGCGGCACCGATGCGACGGGTGCCACGACCGACCATTACTGCAAGTGGTGCTACGACCGCGGCAAGTACACCTACGACACCACCATGGAAGCAATGATCGAGGATTGTGCCCCGCGGCTGGCACAAAGCACCGGCATGTCGCTCGACGAAGCCGTCTCGCTCATGGGTGCCGTGTTGCCGCAACTGGAGCGTTGGCGCACCGTGCAGGAAAACGAGGAGCGCTACGGCGCCGAGGCCCGGGCGCGCTACGGCGACAGGGCAATCGATGCGGCAAACGAGGCGTTGCTGGACATGGACCCCGAAACCTGGAACGACATGAAAGAACTCGAGCGCGCGATTTTGGGCCAGCTCTCGATTGCCATGGACGACGGCGACCCAAAGAGCATCGAGGCCCAAAAAATTGTTGCGATGCATCGTCGTTGGATTAGCCTCAACTGGGGGCGTAAGCCTCAAGACGAAGCATACCTGGGGCTCGCACACGGCTACCTTGCCGACCAGCGCTTTGTTGACTACTACGACAAGCCCTGCGGCACCGGGGCCACGGCGTTTTTGGTTCAGGCCATCGAGTCGTCGTTGATTCGCGCATAGACCGCGGCGGCTTTGGGTATTTCAATCGAAACCTCAACCGATTGGAGACCTATGGCTACTTATCACGAGCTCGCGCTCTACGTTATGACCGGCTGCCCGTATTGCATAAAGGTCAAACGTTTCCTGGCCGATAACGGCGTGACCATCCCCGAGCGCAACATCTCGACCGATACCGAAGCCGAGCAGGCACTCATCGCCATCGGCGGAAAACGCCAGGTTCCCTGCCTGTTCATCGACGGCAAACCACTCTACGAATCGGGCGACATCATCGCATGGGTACAGAAGAACCTGCTCTAGTACGCAATTGCAGTCGGCTCGCCCCGACGTCCAAGCCCATACGACCCAAACATGTACACCAGCATCCAAAGTCGACATTTTTCGACATCTTTGGATACTGGTGTACAGCTTTTTTGCGTGGGCCCGGCACAGGCAGTCATTGGGGACGTTCTTAAATGACTAGTTGTTTGAGACAGCCGGTGGCGCGCGCAGACGTGGTGTAAGAGCGTCCCGAGGTCCGTCGCTGCAAGTC
>ERZ839741.83-NODE-83-length-124261-cov-6.426622_pt1 | contig 124261 bp, 129 predicted proteins | sample MGYA00519880_ERZ839741 | MGnify/ENA primary metagenome ERZ839741 (study PRJEB31850, sample SAMEA3708851) | human gut metagenome | biome: human gut; feature: human-associated habitat; material: faeces | place: China | collected 2014 ...
CGCCATCCATGGCTCAGTGGCGGCTTGTTTGAACATCGTGTTCAAACATGGCTGCACTCTGAAAGAACATCAAGGACTTCTAAGTTCCAAACATATATATTTCATGAATTTATATTTGAATATATGTTGAAGATTTCTTTGTCCTCATCACAAACCAGCTATACATACAAAATCCTAACACAAGACAATCCTGTCTTGTTTTGCCTTGATTTTTGTATGAAAGTACAATATCTACTGTGTAAAATCCAAGACATTATATATCTTGTGGGTAGGATTGTCAATTTTTTCCGCTGTAACAGGCGTCCATTACGATTTGCCAGCTTGTCCTATGCCAGCAGATCGTGTTCGAGTGACGCGATCACAACAGCACCATCTCCGATTGCAGTTGCGATCTGGCGGACAGTCTTGGTGCGCACATCTCCGATTGCATATAGAAATGGTATATTTGTGCGGCAGTCCTCACCGGCACGGATATAGCCGTTCTCCATCTCTACGACCTCTTTTACAAGTGCAGTCTGTGGCTGCATGCCAACCGCGATAAAGATGCCGGATAATGCGAGATCTCGTTTTTCTTCTGTCCGGTTATCCTCGATCACGATATGGTCAACCATGTTCTCACCACAGATCTTTCGTACTTCGGTGTGTGGTAGGAATTCGATATTTGCCGCATCGAAGATCCGCTGCTGCAATACCTTGGCACCGCGCAGCTCATCACGACGATGAATCAGGTAGACCTTCTCACATACATTTGCAAGGTACAGGGCATCTTCAAGTGCCACATCACCGCCACCGACAACGGCCACCGTTTTATTCCTGAAAAATGCACCGTCACAGGTTGCACAGTATGAAACACCGGCGCCGGCAAACTTTGCCTCGCCTTCCACGCCAAGCTTTCGATGGGTCGCACCAGTCGCTACAATTACTGCTGTTGTCTCGATCACACTGCCATCTTCCAGATGCACTTCCTTGTAATCATCCTGATTGGCAATGTCCGTCACCGTACCCTCCATAAATGGAACCTCCAGCGCATCTGCATGTTCCCGGAACTTTACTGACAGATCATAGCCATTTGTTCCGTAGAAGCCAAGCAGATTATCCACACGGTCGGTTGTGACAATCTGTCCGCCGCTGAACATTTCCTTCTCGATTACTGCCACATCCAGCAACGCACGTTTCGCATAGACTGCCGCCGATAAACCTGCGGGACCGCTACCGATAATCACGACATCTTTCCTTGTATCACTCATCGTTTTCCTCCAAACTGGTTTCTATTTCATTCGTTTCATTTTTTAATCAATTTCTTATTTTATCCACGATCTATCTGTGTGCAAATTCTTTCATAACATCAATCGTTTTCCGGATATCTTCCTCTGTATGTGCATCTGAGATAAACATTGCCTCAAACTGCGATGGAGCGAGGTTGATTCCATGATCAAGCATATGTCGGAAGAATGCTGCATACTGCTTCGTGTCGCTCGTCATGGCGGTATCCATATCAACTACCTGCTTGTCTGTGAAGAAAATGCTCATCAATGAGCCGATCTGGTTGACACAGACCCGATTGCCAAATGCCTCTCTTGCTGCCTGTGCAAGTCCTGCGGTTTTTCCTTCGAGCTTTGCATACACTTCCGGATGTGCATCCAGCAGCTTCAATGTCTCAATGCCTGCGGTCATCGCAATCGGATTACCGGACAGGGTTCCTGCCTGATATACCTCGCCAAGCGGTGCCACGCACTGCATGATCTCGCGTCTGCCTCCGTAGGTTCCAACCGGCATACCGCCACCAACGATCTTGCCAAGTGTTGTCAGATCCGGCTTGATATGGAAATATTCCTGTGCGCCACCCGGTGCCAGACGGAATCCTGTGATAACTTCATCGAAGATCAGTAATGCACCATCCGTCTGCGTGATGTCACGCAGGAACTCTAAAAATCCTGCCTTCGGTGGCACAACACCCATATTTGCCGCAACCGGCTCGACAATGATTGCTGCAATCTGTCCCTTATACGCATCGAATAACTGTTTTACGGATTCCTCATCGTTATACTCTGCAACGAGAGTATATTTCGCATAGCCCTCCGGGACACCCGCACTGTTTGCCACCGTCTGTGTGATCACGCCAGAGCCTGCCTTTACCAAAAGTCCGTCACTATGTCCATGATAGCATCCCTTGAATTTCACAATGTAATCTCTTCCAGTAAATCCACGTGCCGCGCGGATTGCACTCATCACCGCCTCTGTACCGGAATTTACCATACGAGACATTTCCATTGAAGGCATATGCGCTGTGATAAGCTCCGCGATCTCCAGCTCTTTTCTGGTCGGTGCACCAAAGGTCAGTCCATCATCGCAGGCCGCCTTTACCGCTTCGATTACCGTCTCCTTTGCATGTCCGAGGATTCCAGGTCCCCATGAACATACATAATCTATATATTCCCTCCCATCCTCATCGAATATACGGGAGCCTTTTGCTTTTTTTATAAAAATCGGGGAGCGTCCGACTGAGCCGAATGCACGCACCGGCGAATTCACGCCACCCGGAATATATTTCTTGGATTCTTCAAATAACTGTTCTGATTCTGTCTGCATGATTATGCTTCCTCCTCATCTATCGCGATACACATTCCTGCGAATCATTTTATTGTTCATCCTGCAGCCATCTAGCCACGTCAAGTGCATGATAGGTTATGATAATATCCGCACCGGCACGTTTCATCGCGATCATGTTCTCCATAACGATACGCTTCTCATCGATCCAGCCGTTTATCGCTGCTGCCTTGACCATCGAATACTCGCCGCTTACATTGTAGACTGCGAGTGGATGCTTCGTCTCGCCACGCACCGCTTTCACGATATCGAGATAAGCAAGTGCCGGCTTTACCATAATGATATCCGCCCCCTCTTCGATATCTGCCTCACATTCGCGCAATGCTTCCCTGCCATTTGCAGGGTCCATCTGGTACGTTCTGCGATCGCCGAATGCCGGAGCGGAATGTGCCGCATCCCGGAACGGAGAATAATATCCGGACGCGAACTTCGCGCTGTATCCCATAAGCAATGTATCCACGCATCCATTTTCATCCAATGCCTTCCGCAGATATGCGATATGTCCATCCATCATGTCGGACGGTGCGATCATGTCTGCGCCCGCTTTGGCAAGTGTTACTGCCATCTTAGCCAACAGCGGAAGTGTCTCATCGTTCAGTATTTTTCCGTCCTTCACCAATCCGCAATGTCCGTGGGAGGTATATTCGCACAGGCACACATCTGCGATAATCAAAAGTTCCGGTGCTTTCTTCTTGATCTCGCGCACCGCACGCTGTGTGATACCATTTTCATCGTAAGCGCCGCTGCCGCATTCATCCTTGTGCTCCGGGATACCGAAGATCAAAATTGCCGGAATGCCAGCCGCCTGTATGCGCTCTAGTTCCTCATCGAACCGATCCAATGTATACTGGTAGATGCCCGGCATGGAATCGACCGGGTTCTTCTCATTGGTTCCTTCTTTGATGAATACCGGGTAGACGAGATCGGATTTGCTGATTTGTGTCTCGCGCACCATGTTTCGCAGTACTTCATTTTCTCTCAATCTTCTTAATCGTATCATGTGTGTATATTCCTCTTTTCCTATAACTTACAGTAATTATAAATGTACCTCTCTACAGGAGTTGAACATACTTACCATTTCTACGCAGACGCGCACGGGTAACATCACATCGCTATGCTCTGTGATAAGTCGTCGACATCCATCCTAAATGGAACTACGTTCCATGGATGTCTCCTCGCTCGGTTCAGCACGCAGTGGTACTAAATTCGCGACAAAGAAACTGTCGCTCATTAAGTGCCAGCGTGCTTCAACGGTCTGCTTAAGAATTGGTAAGTATATCCACCTCCATCTACATTTTACACCTTATTATCTGTATTTTTCACGTCAAACGCACTATCCAATGCCCTTACCAGGCCTTCCGCATCGCACTTCTCCGGAATGACATCGGCGGGCAGACCACATTTTATAAGGGCGTCTGCTGTCACCTGTCCGATTGTGCCAAGTACAATGCGCTTCTTTCCTTGTGCTGGATTCCAGTCTGGCTGTCCGGTCTCGGCAAGGCAATCTGCAAATGCATGCACCCCGGAAGCGCTTGCAAATAAAATTGCATCGTAATTATTTAAGTATTTCCAGTTTTCTGTCCGCGCGCCACGCACATCGTAGATGGATAGAATCTCCGCGTCAATCCGGTTCGCAGATAGAATCTGTTCTAAGACCAGACTTCCTTCCTTCGCCCGCGGAATCAAAACCTTTTCTCCTGATTTTACAATGGTACAAAGCCCATTTGCAAGACTTTCTGTCGTATATTGCTCCGGTATATAATCTGCATAAAATCCATACTGCTCCAGCGCCTGCGCACAGCCACTTCCAACCACTGCAAATCGGATATCTGTAAACTTCCGAAGATCGACTGCACACGCGCGCACCCGGTCAAAGAATAACCTGATTCCGTTCTGGCTTGTGAATACGATCCACTGGTAATCCTTCAAATTCTGAATTGCCACATCCAACTTCTCCATATCCGGACACGTTCTGACATGCATATCACAGATTGAAAACAGCGATGCGCCTTTTTCTTCCAGCAGTCCGCGCAGTTTCTCCCGGAATACTGCCGTGCCAACCACGCCGATCTTGCAGCCATCAATCGCACTGCGTTTCTTGTCCTTCATCGTGCAGGTTGCCGTCTTCCCGACGACTATGATTGCCGGTGAAACAAGCTCGTTCTTCGAAACAAGCTTGCCGATTGTCCCTACCGTACCGCGCACGATTGTCTCTCCGGGCAGCATACCATTTGAAATCACACTGACCGGTGTCTCCTCCGATTCCCCCTCTTCGCGCAGTCTCTGCATAATCGGTTCCAGATTCGAAAGTCCCATCAGGAACACACTGGTTCCCTCCTGTTTATGAATATTCGCAAGTGCATCTGCCTCGCCCTTCTTCGTATGTCCGGTAATCACATGGAAACTCCGGCTCATCTCCCGATGCGTCACAGGAATTCCAAGCACCTCCGGCACCGCAATCGCAGAAGTCACACCCGGAATCACCTGAAACGGAATATCTGATTCCTGCAATGTAAGGATTTCCTCACCGCCACGTCCGAATACAAATGAATCGCCGCCCTTTAAGCGGACAACATTCTCGTATTTTCCTGCGGTCTCTACCAGAATCCGGTTGATTTCCTCCTGCTTCTTATAATGCGCACCTGCCTGCTTGCCAACATAGATTTTCGCACAATCCGGTCGCACAAGATCGAGAAGCTCCCCCGTCCCAAGCCGGTCGTAGATTACCGCATCGCACGATTTTAAGATCTGCAAGCCTTTGTATGTAATTAATCCCGGATCACCGGGACCTGCTCCGATTAAATATACCACTTTTACTGTCCTTTACTGTTTTTTATATTTTTTACTGTTCTTTACTGTTTTTGTTTCTTCCACATAAATTTAATGTGTATCTCGTGTCCCTCTGTCATATAACCAAAACACAGGCACGCTCCTTGTGACAGATGCTGCGTCCCTGCTCGCTTTTTTATTTTTCTCCCTTGCCTTTTTTTCTTTGATTTTCTGCAATATTTCTAAATATCTTTCTTGAGATAAGATAGGTTTATCATCCATTAATTTTATTATTTCCTTAAGAACACATGCAAAATCATTAATCTCCGTTGTTTTCCCTTCAAATACCCGTACAAAAATGCCTTCATTCTTTGAAAAGCACACCACTTCTCCATCACCATTAATTTCCCCAATTGCAACCAATCCTTCTGGTACATATTCAGAATGGAATTCATTTGGTCCCCAAAATGTTGCTGTGTTACCTGCTATACGACATTTTCCCGAAAATCTAAGCCACTCCTTATATGTTTCTGGTATTTTCGCGCTGTTTCTCTCCTCCCAATTTATCATCTCTTCTTCAGTAATAGGGGCATTGAAATAATTTCTTTTCTCTCCATTATCTTTTTCATCTTTTTTACATAATTCTAATAGTTTCCTAATTTCCTTTTTTAAACTATTATTTTCTGGTACTTTTCTCATTCCGACTTCCTTTCCGTGCCGTTAAATTCAATCCTCCACTGGCTTACAGATTGGTAATCCCCGTACGCATACGCCGATCTTATACTTTCTTAAACTTCTATTCTTTTCCCAGAAAACAACTGTATAGCTATACTCCGGACCATCATTTGTGAGCAACTCTCGAAGATAGCCAAGCCCCTTGCTTCTTGATTCTATGGAGATTAGGCCATCTTTTTCCATTTCAAGTAAGTTCTCATATATAGAATTATACAATCTACAATATCTGTCGTAGCTAGTATAATTATAATTCGCGCGTAAATCTATCCTGTTCAGTTGTTCTATTTCTTTCTCGAGAGTATTAAAATCCATTTTTCTTCTCCATAAAACACATCATCCCGACAAATAGAAGTTATCAGTCTGTTTCATCTTTTTTATATATTACGCCGTCCCATGCATAATATCCCGCGATATATTCATAATCAGGATATTCTTCTATCTCATATAATTTTCTCCCACTGTCAGATGTACAAATTACCGCATTTGATATTTTATAATTTTCCAGTTTCGATGTTTGAGAATATCTTACTCCATTAAGATATATATAATCTCCTTTTTCAATTGCCTCATTTTTATAACTTTTATTGTGTGCAAAATAATATCGACCACAAATAAAAATAACAACAATTGTAAGTAAAATAATAATTAATGCTATTGATTTCTTTTTTTCTACCATCATTCTCATTAGCTTCCTCTTAACATTTCATGAAATCCCGATTTGTCCCACACCCATTTCATTCATGCGGAATTTCCAGCATATCAAGTAATTTCACAAAAGTGTCCTGCCCATCCAGACACGTATCCACAAGCCAGCCATTTTCCCTTCTCCACTCGGAAAGTCCTCTGTAATAAAAACTTTTTTTGCTATCCTCAATAATAAAAGGAATGACGTTATTTTTGAGGCATTCCTTTAGGGCTATCAGCCTCCCGACTCTTCCGTTCCCGTCTTGAAAAGGATGAATGTATTCAAATTCTGCGTGAAATTCAATAATATCGTCTATCGTAACATTATCCTTGGCATTATATCTTTCCAGAAGTGCCCGCATATCTCTGGCAACTTCTGAAGGTTTTGAGGTTTCTCTTCCCCCAACTACATTCGCACGTTTTTTATAATCTCCTACTGCAAACCAGGGAAGTGCTGCGTCCTTTGTATCATGCTTAAGCATGAAATGCAGTTTTTTTATGATTTCTTCTGTCAGTTTCTTCTCTGCAATATCAATGCAATAATCAATCGCTCTGAAATGATGAACCGTTTCCAGAATATCATCCACGAGGATACCGTCTCCCATGTTAATTGTGTTCGTTTCAAAAATAAGTCTGGTCTGATCCTCCGAAAGTTTACTGCCTTCCATATGATTGGAATTGTAGGTCATTCTAACTTGAAGTTCATGATACAGACCTCCGGAAAGCTGTATTTCTTTTTCGTCCCTTAATAACTGAAGAATTTTGTTGTCGGATTCCTGGCGGCAAAGAAGCTCGGGCGCAACATTTAAATACCCGGCAATTCTGTTTAGGCTGCGCGTGGATAATTTCTCACCTTTTGCAATTTTGGCAACGGTACGCGTGGATAAACCCGCTTCCGTACTGAGTTTTGTTTTTCCAATTCCTTTTTCTTTTAGAATTTTTTCAAGTCCGGCATATGAAATCACTTCCGTAACCTCCTTTTATATCTTTACTTATTATATCATTATTTTACACGAAAAGTAAAGATTTTAGTCGGCATCAGAATAAAAAGGTAAAGATCACCCCGTAAGTTTCCTTTACATTCCGCACTTTTCTTTCAAAAAAGCAAAACTCCGGCAATATCTGACAGCATGCCCTTTTGCAGGGATGCAAACATTACGGAGAACAACAGTCCCAGGGAAATGCCCCATCCCAGCCAGCATATGTTTTTCATAATGGTCTCCAATCTTTTCATGATTACCGGTCGAAAGCATCATAAGGTGCTTTATCATCAAATGGCTTTCTTTTACTAAATTGCGCTGATTCATCAATGTGTGCAAATATAACGTCTGAATATTTTCTGATACCACTATGCCCTGTGCAGACATATTCCAATTGAATGTGTTGGGTATTATCAATCAATGCCCTCAATTTCACCAGAGACTTTTTGTTCATATCCGGATATTGCTTTCTCCTTACGTGGGCCAACTCTACGTCCTTACCAGATTCCTGCCAAATCCTACAACGAAATTCTCATATTATGATACTTGGCTACAACATCTTCAAACCCAACAGATTGGTATAAGGAATATCCATCCTCTGTTGCCTTTAATTCAATAATGCTCACGTTTTCTGCTTTTGCGTCCTCCAACATCATGTTCATTAATTTCTTAGCATATCCTTTTTTCCTATACTCCGGCTTCGTATAAACATTCAAAACAGTCCCCGTCTTCCCGGTAATAAATGATGGGCTCATAGGTTTTTCCACGATCAACAAGAATGCACAGGAAACGATATCCTTCTCATTGCGTGCAACATAGACCATTAGATCCCTATTAAGATGTTTTTCATAATAACCTGGCAATAATGACTCTATCAATTTTAAATCCGCAGCCTCAATTTCTCCTAAATCCTCTTGCAAATATGCGATTCTAAGTTCTGTCAACATACCTGTATCTTGAGCAGTTGCTTTTTCAAATGTCATTGTCATTCCTCCGAATGCTTTTCTCTTTCCTCAGCATTTTTCATAAATTTCATAAATAAGTCTTCCGCTTCTTTTGAAATTTTGCTTTCTTCTTTAAGCATTCGAATTATTTCTTTCAACATATCTCCGAAATTTTCAAACTCATCATTTACTTCTCCCTCAAACCATCGTATAAAATTCCCATTTTCTTTTGAAAAACAAAGTAATTCTCCATCCCCAATCAACCATCCGATAATAACCAAATCTGACGGAACAATTTCCGAAAATCGCGGAAAATAAAAACCTGCCAAATTCTGTCTTATTTGACAATCAGCGGAAAACCTTAACCACTCTTTATAAGACTCAGGTATCCTTATTTGATTATTTTCTTCCCATTGTTTCATTTCTTCTTCTGATGCACCTGCATTAAAAAACGATGCTTTTTCACCATATTCAGGTATCGCTTTCTCACATAACTTTACAATTTCTTCAATTTCCTTTTTGTAACTATTGTTTTCTGGTACTTTTCTCACTTTGTATCCTCCTTCATACAACATAGCATTTGCTTCTCATTCATTACAGGAAACGATATTTTCCTTTTCCATGCCCTTGAACTTTCTCTATTATATTATTTCTTAGCAGGAGTTGCAGCACTTCTGAAGCCCGTGTTGACTTTAATCCTGTAACCGATTCTACAACTGTACGTCCAAAAAATGTTTCTTTTCCACAATGCTGATATAATGCTAAAATATTACTGCGCGTTTTGCTATTTATCGCTTCATCAATATTCGCTATCTTTATTGCAATGTCCGCTTTTTCTTCCCCAATGTCCGCTTTTCCTTCTCCAATGTTCGCTTTTTGCAAATTATTAAATTTACCACTTACGTGCATCGTTCTGTTATGCAGCTCATTTTCTTCGTTCAACAACAAATTTTTAAGGAACAATTCCAAATATTCTGTTGTTTCATGCACCCCATTTTTCAAATCTGTATAATTTGCCCGCACCAGTGCATTTCTAAAATACCATGCATGTTCTGCGAAAATATCATTCGCAGCATCAAACCCAAGTGTTCTTAAATACTTAATAAAAAACACGGCGGTTGTCCTTGTATTTCCTTCTGCAAATATATGAATCTGCCACAGTCTGGATACAAATACTGCCAAATGATGAATGCCTTTTCAGATAGAATTTTGGCTATTCGCAATGACACCTTATCTGCTTCCTCTGCTCTGTCTGTCGCATCTGACTTCGGATTTTCCTCATAATAGCTATTTAATAATTCTCCTGCTTCATCAATCGAGATATCACCCTCAATATTCTTGATTGCTGTATCAATCAGGTATTTGGATGGTCGAAGCCCATCTACAGCTTGCAGTCCTATTGCGGTATGCCACGCATATCCCTTGTCTCTTTTTTCAGGCTCTGTTTCCTTTATATATTCCTTGAATGGATCCTGTTCCATACAATACTTCTCCTTTTCCCAAAATCATAACTTTCTAAAAACACTTATCCAGAATATCCGCATCCAGTCCTTTTCGCCCGGTAATCGCCCCAATCACAAAATACAGGACTGCACCGACAAGAAGTCCCCATACAACGGCGTTGATTCCTCCGACATGGATGTTGTATGTGGCGAAAATGTAAGTCGCAACCGCGCCGATACTGCTGCATACTGCCGCCTGTTTTGTTCCCTTTTTCCAGAACAAACCACCGACAAGCGGCCAGAAGAAGGTACATTCCAAACCACCAAACGCAAACATATTTAACAAGAAGATGATATCCGGCGGATCGATTGTCAGAACCATCACAACTGCGCCAAGCACCATCGTAAGAATAGTGCTCACAAGCTTTACATGCTTCTGATAAGATTCATTTTTCACCGGATCATCCTTCACCACATAGTTCTTCCATAAATCCTTGACGATTGCCGCGGTCGCAAGAATCAGAAGGGAATCTGCGGTCGACATAACAGCTGCCATCGGTGCAGCAAGGAAGATTGCTGCAACTCCCGGCGGCATGATCTTCTGCACGATATATGGGATAAAATAATCGGACGTCGGAAGGTTGTCTGTATCGACCAGCGCGCCTGCCCATGTTCCAGCCAGATGCATGCCAATGATTACAAAGCTGCATGTCAGCACACCAATCCACATCGCTTTGTGCATACTCTTGGTATCCTTAAATCCCATCGCACGCACGGCTGTCTGCGGAAGTCCCAATGTTCCGAATCCAACCAGAATCCAATAACTAAGCAAACCTCCCGGCGTATATTTCGAGAAGATATCGTCGTACACGTCCGGCAGATTTGCAGCCAGTCCCGCATCGATTGATGCAAGCCCGCCGCCCTCTTTTAAGACGAAAAATATAAACAGGAATGTTCCAATACACATAACGATTCCCTGTATCGTATCCGTAATCACAACCGCACTGAATCCGCCGATCGCCGTATACAGAATCACGACCGTTCCAAAGATCAACAACGATGTCACATGATCAAGTCCCGTTATAGATGCAATCAGCGTCGCACCACCTGTAAACTGGCTGATCATCTGTGCGATAAAAAATGCGATCAGTCCGAGACTGGTAAAGATCACAAGCACATCACTTTTGTATCTCGCTTTGAAATAACCAACGACCGTCACAGCACCGGTTCTGCGTGAAACGAGCGCCAGCTTATTTCCAAGCACACCGAGCACCAGAAATGTAACCGGCACCTGAATCGCAGCGATCCATGCCTGCGCATATCCATAGGTAAGTCCTGCCGCACCCGGTCCGGAGATAAAGGAACTGGCAGACGTATAGGTTGCCATGATCGTCATTGCCAGCACGATACCGTTCATATTTCTGCCACCGATGAAATATTTGTTCTCCGCAGATGTATGTAAGCTCTTTTCTTCCTTTTTGCTGTACACAAAGCTCACAACTACATTGAATACAAGATATCCGAGAAACACGGATAGAATGATAATCTGATTACTGCTCATCCTCTGCATCCTCCTCATACGAAAAATCTACAAACACGAATCTGAGCAGCCAGAATACCCCTATGATTGCAATCACGACTGTCCCTAACACAGAAACCACAAACCACGCCGGCATATGAAACAACGTCCAATCCACCGAGTTCAGCAAGAACGCTGTCAGCACATGCCACAAAAAGCAGATTCCGACAACGATCAGTGTGGCTCTGATTTCTTTTACACACTGCTTATGTTTCTCTTCCTTCGTTAATTTCTTCATTCTCCACGCTCCCTCTCTTCCGATCTCATATATAAAAGCGGGTACGGATTTCCTTCTTCATCCAGATCCGTTCTTTTATACGTCGCAAATCCCTTTATTTTGCCGATAGTTCCTCTGCATTTTTCCGCAACCACTTATAATCCGATTGCTTCGCCCGCTCCAGATACGCTTCTAATCTCGGTGAGTTGAGCTTCGCCAATACATGCAACGCCATGATTTTTTGATATTCATCTTCCGAAGAACCTGCCGGATATTTCCCACGATCCCAAAATTCAAACGCATAGCGTTCCGCACATTCCGGCTTTAATTCTGCTATCGTCTGAAGTGCCATTCTGGAAGTATATTCATACTCCGATTTAATAAATGAAAATATAAGTTCCGGATCACAACCCTCGCAATCTCCAAGATGCTTCGCAAACTGCCACTCTGCATTCACATATTTTGATCCAATGCTCTTTTTTGCAAGCAATTCAAACCAGTCCCTGCGCAACACCAGTTTCTCTTCTACAAGCTCCTCACACTCATTATCTCTGGCTATTACAAACAGCAATGCATGGATCCGCCCATTTTGTGAACTTTTTAATTTCTCGATATAGTTTTTCTTTATGATTCATAATTTCCTAATTCCACCGTATTATCTGCCATTTTTAATTCAGACGCAGCCACTTGTGCATTCTCCCTCTGCACCTTATCCATATATTTCGTTGTCGTCACCGCCTGAATACATGCAACTGCACAGACGATCGCCCAGAAGATTGCGAATACAATAATATTCTCAAGATTCAGGCGCTCTTTGCGCGTTTTATCACATTCCACATCATCCCGGTACTTCTCTGTATTTCTCTGCCGCCACATAATTACCGCAAGAATAAGCCAGACGCTGTCCAGAACCAGACACACGGTGAACAGAAATGTACAGATATCCTTCATAAAATGCCCCTTCAAAAAATGCCATTTGATCAGATACATCACATCCACCACCAGAAACAAGACAAAGCATGCGAAATACATCCACATCCCAATCCGGCTGTGCTTTGCAAAAAGCGAGCTTCCTGCCCCGCGCGTCTTCGGAAGATTGTTCAGATTATTCCCATATGTTTTTTTATTTTCCGGAATTTCGTAACCATATGCCTGCAGACGGGCAAAATACAGCTTTGCAGCGAAAAGCACAACATAACACGGAAGTCCTACAAGCACACCTGTATAAACAGACATGATATAGAACACCTCTGTACCGGGGATTTCGAGAAATGAAAAAACCAGACCGATAAGCAACAGCACCGTAAATATAAGTGCACAGTATTTCGCAGTTTTTGCAGTTATGTTGTCGAATTTTATTTTCATAGATCCGCACCTCTCTTCCTTGACACGATTATATGCTTTCCCCCCATTATTCAAGATCATTTGCGTCTTCCTTTTCTCGTTCCCACACCTCCCGCTCGACCTTTCCACTCCGGGCATTCATCACGCGCACCTGCATAGTCTTGTCATCCTTCCATGTTGCATACACACCGATTGGCTCATGGCAGCCAGCTTCCATCTCACGGACAACCGCACGCTCGGCACGCAGACAGCCCTCTGTCTCCGCATCACTGATTGTCTCTGCCATATGATACGGAAGAGTCCCCTCACACGCCTCGATCGCGATAATACCCTGTCCGGCTGCCGGAAGCATCACATCCACATCGAGATATTCATAGACAAGATCCGGTTCCTTCTCGATACCTAACCGTTCGATTCCCGCCGCCGCAAGGATGATCGCATCATATAAGCCATCCTGCAATTTCTGTATGCGCGTCGTGACATTTCCCCGAAGTTCCATGCACTCTGCCTGTGGGTATATCTCCTTAATCTGGCTGCGTCTGCGCAAGCTTCCGGTTCCCACGGTAAATGTATTCTTCGACTGGATATCCGTATCCGCACGATAGATCAGCACATCCTGCACGCAGGCACGCGGCAGAACGCCCGCGATGCCAAGTCCCTTCTTGCATGGATTCGGCATATCCTTCGCACTGTGTACCGCCAGATCGATCGTACCAGAAAGCAGCGCTTCCTCGATTTCCTCTACGAACACCGCCTTGCCACCAAAGGAGCTGATTGCCGCATCTTTCTGCTTGTCCCCCTTCGTTGTCACGATCACTTTCTCAAACTGCACATCCGGGTAATGCTTCTTTAATTGTTCGATCACCATATCTGTCTGAATCTGCGCAAGTCTGCTTCCCCGCGTCCCGATCCGGATTCTCTGTTCCTGCATTTTTGCCTCCACAATTGCTGCAAATCTTCGTTTTCTTGCCCGTTCATCCGGCTCCTCTGCCAGAATTTCTTCACGGATAGCGCCAAGTTCTTCCGCGATCTGACCATAGTCTGTCCGAAGTGTCTGCCGGATATCCTTCTTGATCTTCGATGCAAGCATCGGACTGCTGCCTCCGGTAGACACCGCAACAACGACCTCACCCTGCTTGATGATTGCCGGGAAATAAAAGTCACAATCTTTCTTCACATCGACCACATTTACCAGGATGTGCCTGCTTCTGCAAAGCTTAGCATACCGCGAATTAAGCTCCGCATCATCCGTCGCCATGATCACGACATCCATGCCGGAAATGTCCGCCTCTGTGACTTTGCGCTTCTCAATTCTTATCGTTTTATTGTTCCAATCATTTTTATCTGAATTTCCAGTCTTAACTGCCAGATTTTCTTCCGGATTTTCCGTTAGCGTATCCACTGGCTTTTCTGTCAAATCTTTACTTTCCATAACCAGCAATTCCATACAAATCTCCGGTGCTACCACGGTCACACGCGCGCCAAACTCACACATCTGTGCCGCCTTCCGCGCTGCAACTGCACCGCCGCCTACGATCAGACATTGTTTATCATCGAGTTGTATCATGAATGGAAAATACGCCATCTTCTATCCCCTTTAATACGTGATTTAAGTCCTGTGCATCCAGAACGTCTTTCAACTGGTACAAAAGCCACATCGCGGATTTCTCGCCAAGCTTCTCCGTGATGTCCTTCCTCGTCCCGACAAATGCACGAAATGCAAGCAGCTTCTGCATCTCGTCCACATGTTCTTCAATCAGTAATTCAATCTTCTTTGCCTCGGAAAGTTTCTTTCGGTTATTTTCCGTCGCAAGCGACTTGATATAGTCGAGATCTTTCACGACGCAGCTGGAAAGTCTTCCGATCTCTGCATCAATATCCCGTGGAATCGCAAGGTCTAAGAACAACTGTGGTTTTGTTTCCTTGCGTATTTCCACTACCTTATCTGCAAGGAATGTATAATGCGGACTGTCTGTCACACTGATAATCACATCCGCCCAGTCCAGATATTCATATCGCCGGTCGTAATGCACCCATTGCACCCGCTCATGCGAGAAGATTTTCTGCAATGCCTGCTTATGCTTCCGGCTCGTTCCGACGATCTGCACCTTTGCATCTGCATCGAGCAGATCCCGCATCACAATGCTTCCCATCTGCCCGGCAGCTCCGATGATGAGGACATTTTTCCCTTCACCAAATTCCAACGCCGCTGTACATGCAAGTGTTCCGACAGATACCGGAAGGTGCGTCATCTGCGAGGTTTCTACAACCTCCTTGGCAAGCCGCAATGCCCCTTGAAATACCATATTCATTTCCGCATCGGTCTGCCCGCGCTCTTTCGCCGCAAGATACGCCTGCTTGACCTGTCTTATAATTTCAACCTCTCCAAGCACAGCAGAATCCAGTCCACAGACTACGCGGCACAGATGTGTCAGGCAGCTTTTTCCTTCATACCGCATAGCCGCACCCTTCAACGCCTCGACCGGGAATTTCTTTGTATCCGCAAACTGCTGTTCCAGCCATACGAAATCCGTGTCCGTGCCACTCATATAGATCTCGCTTCGATTACATGTCATAAGTAAAACCAACCCGGCTTCCGGATATGCCTTCGCCACGGCACCTGCCAGTTTTATCTGTTCCTCATCATTGCAGGCAAAGCACTCCCGCTTCGCCGCTGTTAAATTCTTATGTGTGATACTGATGCATATCATATGTGCTTCTTCCTGTTAACTGTTTTTATTCATATACATACTACATATTATAATTGACATTCTTCTTTCAATCAACCTTAGAAATTGCTCTTGCTTCCGGTTCTGAGTATTCTACTTGGTTTTCTATCTCCGAAACCCACGTCGTGGTTTTTTCAGCCCTTTTCCCGCTCGCTACGCCCACATCCTGTCAGCTCACCACGCAAAAACGGCAGGAATCCCCTTCCTGCCGCTCAAATAATCTTATTCGATTACAAGTTCTTCCCTGGTCACATTTTTTTCCTCGTCAATATGGAATGCGTTCAATACCGGGTTCTCTAAATCCATCAAAGAAAGGATCAGATAATTCACCTTGGAATCATATGCCAGACGCTTGTCCTCCTCGGACGGGCGTGATGGGGATTCCGGATGAGAATGGAAGTTGCCGAGCAGCTGGTATCCATTTGCACGCATGTCCTTGACTGCGGCAAGTTGCTCCTTCGGATCCATCGAGAAATGCTCGTTGCTCGCATCGATATTCGTGAGCAGATACACCTTCTTGATATATCTCTTTCCATCTTCAACGACACCGCCGATCAATCCACAGGATTCATTTGGCAGCCCCTTCTTGCAATGCTCCAGAATCTTCTCATAATCTGCTTTTGTCATCACTAACATGGCTCTACCTACTTTCCGTCGCACTCGACCTGTTCATAATCAATCAGCTTGTGAATCGTCGGATGGTCGCCACAGATTGCACATGTCTTATGGTTATCCGGAAGCTTGATCGTATGGAATTCCATCTTCAATGCATCAAAAGTCAGAAGCTTGCCTGTGAGCAGATCGCCGACGCCGATCAGGTACTTGATTGCTTCCATCGCCTGTAAGCTTCCGATGACACCTCCCATCGCACCGATGACGCCAGCCTGCTTACAGGTTGGAACTGCATCCTTTGGTGGTGGATTCTTGAATACACAACGATAGCAAGGGCCTTCTCCCGGCACATACGTCATAAGCTGGCCCCTGAAACGGATGATACCTGCATGGGAAAATGGCTTCTTCGCCATAACACAGGCATCATTGATCAGGAACTTCGCCGGGAAGTTATCGGTTCCATCAATGATGAAATCGTAATCCTTGATCAGATCCATGATATTTTCTGAGGTTACAAATTCACGGTATGTATTGACTGTGACGTCCGGGTTCATCGCATTCATTGTCTCTTTTGCGGATTTTACCTTCGCTTTGCCTACATCTGCAGTTCCATGAATGATCTGTCTCTGCAGATTTGAAAGGTCAACCTCATCGGCATCGACAATACCGATCGTACCAACGCCGGCTGCTGCCAAATACATTGCTGCAGGTGCGCCGAGACCTCCGGCACCGATGATCAGAACTTTGCCGTTCATCAGCTTCTTCTGTCCTTTTACACCGACTTCCTGCAGAATGATATGACGGCTGTAACGTTCCATCTGTTCATTCGTAAATGCCATTAAAATGCGCCTCCTCCCATGAAGTACAGGAACTCTACCGTATCTCCGTCCTTCAGTTCTGTCTTGTCAAATGCGTCGCTGTCAACGAAGTCATCGTTGACGGTAACTGTTACATAATCCGGATTCTCCACCTTCTCATCTACGATGAGCTTTGCGATGGTTGTTCCTGCTTCTACTTCCTTCTTAACGCCTGCCACTACAACTGTCATTTATTTATCCTCCTTTGTTCCAAACAATTATGAAGTTTTTACCCTATCTATGAGTTGTATATAATTACTATTCTACGCAGACCCGCTCTCGCTCACTTCCACACGCAGTGGTACTAAATTCATGACAAACGAGTTTGCCATTCATTAAGTACCAGCGTGTTCCAATGGTCTGCTTTAGAATTAGTAATTATATACAACTCTATTTACCGAATTAAACTTCATAATTGTTTTTAATTTACTTTGTGTGTCTTACTCCAATATCATTTTCACTTTATCTTCCAGCTCCGGACGCTTTACCAGTCCGCGGATACGGTCAACTTCCTTGCCATCCTTGAAGAAGAGTATCGTTGGGGATGCCATTACCTGATATTCCCCGGCAAGGTCTGCGTCGAAATTTACATTGACCTTGACAACCTTGACCTGATCCTCGTAATCATCCTCGATCCCGCCAAGGATCGGCGATAACTGCTTACATGGGATGCAGCTGTCAGAATAAAACTCTACGATCACCGGAAGCTTCTCTTTCAGTACTTCCGCTTCAAATTCTGCGGTTCCTACTCGTTTTGCCATCGCTGCCTCCTACTCTTCGACCTTCTTCACGATCAGATCGTATGTGCCGTTCTCGTTATCGATCAGCTTTAAGATCTGCTGTCCCTCTTCCTTGAAGCTTCGTGGTACGTTCTGCACCGGTTCACCATCGTTCATGGTAACTGCAAGCACCTGACCGATCTCCAGCTCTTCCATTGCTACCTTTGCCTTTACAAATGTCATCGGGCAGACAACATCTGTGATATCGACTCTCTCATCAATCTCAAAATCACCCATTATAAGCCTCCTTTATAACTTCCTTAAATTTATCGATTCCAACACGCTCCAGTGTAAAACGGAAACGCTCACTTGGATTTGCGTAATCATCAAAAAACTGAATGGCTGCATCTGTCACACGGAATAACTGTTCCTCCGATGTAATAACCGGAAGGAAGGATTCTCCCTTGCAGATCTGATTTCCAAACAATCCACCGAAGGATACGAGATATCCGCTCTCACCCTTCCATGCATCTGTCGGACACGCCTTGGCACATCTGCCACAGTAATTACATTTGCTTGTATCGAGTGTCAACTTGCCATCTTTGATCGTGATCGCATTCTCGCGGCATGCCTTCACACAGACACCACACATGATACAGCTTGGCTCATCGTAGGAAACGATGCATGCGCCCTTGATTCCGACATCATTTTCCTCTGCCTTTAAGCAGTTGTTCTGACATCCGGTCACACCGAACTTGAACTTGTGCGGCAATTCTCTCGCATAATACCGTGCGTCTAATTTCTTCGCGATATCATAAGTATCGATGTTTCCACTCGGACAGATCTGATTTCCCTGACATGCAGTTACGGTACGCACACGCGGTCCACACACGCCCGGCTTACAGCCGCCCTTTGCGAGCTCTTCCTTTACTTCCTCGACATCATCAAGCTTGACAAATGGAATCTCCACACTCTGTCTCGATGTCAGATGGACATGTCCATCTCCATATTTTTCTGCTACTTCGGCAATCTTCTTCAGATTTTCCGCCGTCAGATTTCCTCCGACTACCTGTAAACGAAGCGAGAAGTTGTTCTTCTGCTTCTGTCTCATAAATCCACCTTTTTTTAATGCTGCATAATCAACTGCCATCTCTTTTCATCCTCCTGTTGGTAATGCATACCACGACGTCTAAGCGAGTGCCGCTTTGAAATCTTCGATCAGATCCTCTATATCCTCTATGCCCACACTGATTCGGATCAGATCGTTGAAGACGCCTGCATCTTCTTTTTCTTTTTCTGTGCTATGTGCATTCAGCGTTGACTCCGGATGAATGATCAACGTCTTCGTGTCTCCGATATTCGATACGATCTTTGGAATACTCAGGTTGTTGATAACGGAAAATGCACGTTCCTTTGATCCTACACGGATCGTTAAGATTGCACCATATCCATTTGCAAGCACTTTATCTGCCACCTCATGCCAGGGACTACAGGCTAAACCCGGATAGTTCACCGTGATATCCGGGTATGTATTCAAAAACTCTGCAAGCGCCTTTGCATTACTGCAGGCACGCTCCATCCTAAGTCCCAATGTCTCCATTCCAATCAGGTTGTAAAATGCCGTCTGCGGTGCCATACAGGCTCCCGTATTGCGGAACAACCCATTCCGAAGCTTTGCTGTATAAGCCATTTTACCAAATCGCGCGTATTCTGCAACCCCCGGATATTTCTCTTTGTTCCATTTGAACCGTCCACTTTCTGTGATCACTCCGCTGATTGCGTTGCTGTTACCATTGATGTACTTCGATGTGGAATTGACAACGATGTCTGCGCCCTTCTCAATCGGCTTTACCAGATATGCCGTTGCCACGGTGTTATCCATCACAAGCGGCAGATTGTGCTGATGTGCCAGTTCGGCAAGTGCCTCGATATCCACGACATCGAGCTTCGGATTGCCGATCGTCTCTGCGAATATCACACGCGTATTCTCATTGATAGCTGCCTCGACCGCATTCACATCGCTGATATCCACGAACACCGTCTTGATTCCAAATGCTTCGAAATCATGGAACACATCAATCGAACCGCCATACAGACTCGTCGATGCGACGATCTCCTGTCCGCATGTCACGATGTTCAAAAGAGCGTTCGTGATGGCTGCCATACCGGATGCGCAGGCAACCGATGCAAGTCCGCCTTCCAGTGTCGTCATGCGTTCCTCAAAGGCAAAGATCGTCGGGTTGTTGATTCGCGTATACGAAAATCCGGTTGCCTTATTGTGAAACAGCTTCTCGTGCTGTTCCGCAGACGGCTGATAAAAGGCACTTGACTGATACACAGGTGTGAGTGTCGCGCCGGTATTGGCATCGCCCATTTTATTTCCATGTAAAAGTTTCGTATTAAACCTCATAATGGGCACCCCCTAAATATAATCTCTTCCTGCAACGATCGCACCCTCATATGCGGATGCGGTTCTTATCTGCCTGCTGACCTCTTCCTCATTTGTATCACCTGCAAATACGAGATCATAGGTTCCGGTAAGTGTCTTGTCCTGCTTCTCATTGACAAGCAGTAATACGACAAGTCCGGCACGGTGCAGATGCTTCACAACGGTCTCAATCGCCTCGCCATCGGCCGGTGCGTACAGGTATGTATGACGTCCTTCGATGCTCAGTGCCTTCTCCACTTCCTCGACATACGCACGGTTAATCGTCTTTCCTTCCACGAACTTCACTGTAATTGCCTTCTGGCTCTTTAATGCGGCTCTTGTATTTCTGTCAACTCTGCCCTCGTACAGTCCTGTTTCTTCGGTGTGCACCTGCTCTACAACACCGCAGGCAGATGTCATATTTGTAACACGGTCGATCAGGATGAACTCGCCCAGTGTCTTATGATTCTTAAATTCATCGACCACGATCTTATCTGCCAGAGAGATTTTGCAGACCGCAATCTCATTTTTGCTTAAGCTGCTAACCTTCTTTTTCTCACCGGTGTTGACATCGATCGCATATTCGATATCCGTCACGGCACCAAGGATCATCTTCGTGCCGAGCTTAAAGAAGAAATTCTTGCCGTTTTGCAGCTCCTCATCATCCATCCAAAGCAGTGTTGCTGTGATGGAAGATGCAACCTTCGCACCAGATGCGACAGTCAGAACGCAACCTCTTGATACATCCACCTCTCGGTCAAGCTGGATGGTAACCGGCTGTCCCTTCACTGCAAATTCGCTGTCCTTGTCACCGATGTAAATGCTCTTTACCTTCGCTGTCTCGTTGCTTGGAAGTGTTGTGATCTCGTCACCCACATGAATACTTCCATGCTCGATTTGTCCCTGAAATCCACGGAATGTATGGTCCGGACGGCACACACGCTGTACCGGCATATAAAAGCCCTGCTCACTGTCGTCCTCCGCAATATCGATATCCTCGAGATATGCAAGCAATGCCTTGCCTGTGTACCATGGAATATTTTCTGACTTTGTTGTAACGTTATCGCCCTCGGTTGCGGAAACCGGAATGATCGTTACATTTGGAAGTGACAGATCTTTTGTAAGCTCCGCAATCTGCTTCTCGATCTCACGGAAACGTGTCTCATCATAACCGACAAGATCCATCTTATTGACTGCAAATACGAAGTACCGGATACCCATCAATGCACAGATTCTTGCATGCCGTCTTGTCTGGACGAGCACGCCCTGCTTGGCATCCACCAAGATTACGGCAAGATCTGCAAAGGATGCTCCGACTGCCATGTTTCTTGTGTACTCTTCATGTCCCGGTGTATCTGCCACGATAAAGCTTCGCTTGTCTGTTGTGAAATACCGGTAGGCAACGTCGATCGTGATACCCTGCTCACGCTCTGCCATCAGTCCATCTAACAGAAGGGAGTAATCGATTGCACCGCCGCGGCTTCCGACCTTACTGTCTAATTCAAGTGCCTTTTCCTGATCTGCGTAAAGCAGCTTGGAATCATATAAGATATGTCCGATCAATGTGGATTTTCCATCGTCCACACTACCGCAAGTGATAAATTTTAATAATCCGCTCATCTTAGAAATATCCCTCCCGTTTTCTTCGTTCCATGCTTCCGGCTGCCTCGTTGTCGATAACACGCGTTGTACGCTCGGAAGAAACTGCTGAAAGTGTTTCCTCTATAATTGCATCCAATGTATCTGCGGTTGACTCGCATCCACCGGTCAGCGGGTAACATCCAAGTGTACGGAAACGCACGCTCTTGTACTCGATCTTCTCGCCCGGCAGAAGCTTCATACGATCATCATCTACCATGATGATATTTCCATCCCGGTATACGACCGGCCTCACCTTTGCAAAATACAGTGATGGGATCTCGATGTTCTCACGCTTGATATACTGCCAGATGTCCTTCTCTGTCCAGTTCGAAAGCGGGAATACCCGGACTTCCTCTTTCTTCTTGATCTTGGAATTGTAAAGCTTCCACATCTCCGGTCTCTGGTTCTTCGGGTCCCATGCGTGATGCTCATTTCTAAAGGAGAAGATACGCTCTTTGGCTCTTGATTTCTCCTCGTCTCTTCTGCCGCCACCAAAGGCTGCGGTAAATCCGTATTTGTCAAGTGCCTGCTTCAACGCCTGTGTCTTCATGATGTCTGTGTAAGCACTGCCATGATCAAATGGATTGATGCCCTGCTTTACGCCTTCCTCGTTGATATACTCGATCATCTCGATTCCGAGCTTCTTCGCCATGTAATCGCGGAACTCGATCATCTCCTTGAACTTCCATGTCGTGTTGACATGCAGGAACGGAAATGGTGGCTTCTCCGGGTAAAATGCTTTCATCGCCAGATGCAGCATAACGGAGCTGTCCTTTCCGATGGAATAAAGCATAACCGGCTTCTCACACTCGGCTGCCACTTCTCTGATAATGTAAATCGCTTCTGCTTCCAATTCATCCAGATGTGATAACTGTCCCATCCTCTTGTACCTTCCTTTCGATCTAATACTTGTTCGATTCCTTCTGATTGATCACAACCTGTTCGGTTGTGCCATCCCGTTTCTCGATGTTCCAATAAAGTTTGCCGTCCTCTGCATTCACGGTCATCTTACTTCCCATGCCGCCGATGTCTGCGCCAAGGTATAAGGCGATCGCACCGAACTTACATTCCTTGATGCATGAAGAACAGCCCCAGCAGTCTTTCGGGTAGCGCATGCATGCGGTTCCATCCGGATTCTTACCGATCAGGCTGCCCGGACAGACAGCTGCACATTTGCCACATTTCTTACATTTTTCTTTATCAATGAAGATGCTCATAAGCTTCCTCCCTTCCTACTAAGTCACGGAAGATGATTTTAATCTCGCCGTCCTCGTATCTGGAGTTTACATATTTTAACCACGCATCGCTCTTCTCCGGATAATCCAGATTCTCTGCGAAGCTGTGCCAGCGTGTCTCTTTTCTTGCCTCAAGATGCGCAATCACGGATAAGCATACAACCAATCGCTCCCTCAGCTCATAGACAAACATCAACTCGTGCATGTCGTCCGCCTTCACATCTGGCAGAAGCTCCTGCAGCTGCCTGATCTTCTGTTTTGCCAGCTCTAACTGCTTCGCGTTGAACTGGTAATGGGTGGAGATTCCGCCTGCATAATTATCCATGACCTTCTGCATTGCTTCCTCAAGTGCCTCTGTTGTAAACATCCCGGATGGATTGTTCAGGTAATGGCTGTATTCGGTGATCTTATCATCCACAACCGTCTGAAGCTTTGCATCGAGTGCCTCATCTGCGGATCTCTCATCCGATGTCCCTGCCTGCTCGTCGAGCATCTGCACGATATGCTTCGCCGCGATCTCGCCCTCGACCATCGCGCCTGTCACATATTTCTGCGGGCAGCCACCTGCCACATCCCCGGCTGCATATAATCCGTTGATTGTCGTCTGGCGGTTCGTGTCAACCCAGTAGCCACTCGCGGTATGTCCGCCTACGATATACGGCTCGGTTCCTTCGATCTCAACATTCTGCTCACTCGGCTTCCTGCCGGATTCTAGCCATTTCAGCGTCTGACTCGGTGCCATGTTCAGATACGCCTTTTTCAGCGATTCGTTCTGTTCCTCTGAAATACCTTCGGTACGAAGATAACAAGGACCTCTGCCCTGCAAATTCTCCATCACCGTGCCATACACACGCTCGGAAGTCGTCAGTCCGTATTTTGTCTCATAGACCTCGCCAAGGGAATTTACCTGTTTCGCGCCAACGCCCTGTGCGATCGTTCCGGTCGGTGCGATCGTGTCCTTACAACGAAGGGCAATAAACCGCATCTCGAACGTTGTCATCTCGGCACCACCAAGGATCCCCATCGCGAATCCCGCTCCGGTATTAAATGGCGGGTACCACATCTTATGTCTCGAAAATCCCGGATTGTTCGGTCGGTACAGGCCAGCCGCACCACCGGTTGCACAAAGCACTTTCTTCGCCCGGATCACATAGGCTTTGTGCTCTTCGATGGAAAATCCAATCGCACCTTTGATCTCATTATCTTCGATTAAGTAATCAGTGATATTCACCCGGTTTAAGATCGTGACATCCGGAAGCGCTTCCACTGCCGATGCGAGAAGCGGTTTCATGTTCTCACCGTTAATCTTGATGTTCCGGTTGCCTCTGGCAACGTACTCTCCATCTTCATCTTTTAAGATGACCAGTCCAAGCTGTTCCATCTTCGCCGTCACACGGTTCAACCCCTCGGACATTGTGAGCAGCAGATCCTCCCGTACGATGTTGTCCGCGTCCTTCTTCGCGTAGTCCACATAATCTTCCGGCTTTCTGCCCTTCACAATATAAGCATTGATTGCGTTGACACCGGCAGCTAAGCATCCGCTCCGCTTGATGTTCGCCTTTTCCGCTATGATGATCTTGTAATCGGAATTCTCCCTTACGGTAAGTGCCGCATAGCATCCGGCGGTTCCGCCACCGATGATCAGCACGTCCGTATGAAGAAGCTCTGTGTTCTCGATATTCATAAGCGACTCCCTTCCAGTTTTCCTTTGCACTAGATGTAGAATACATCCTGCTCCTGCATCTCTTTATTCTCTAACAAATACGTCTTTTCTTCATCAAATACATATAACCGGTAGATCAGCACATGTACCGTCTCCCCGACGGATACGAGATCTTTTTCGAGCGACCGCTCACCAGTTAACTCAATTCCGTTGATATCGACAACCACATCCATGCGGTTTCCCTTGAAGATCACTTCCTTGACCGTCCCAAGCTCCGCAGCACTGATATACTGATCGAGCTTTCCACTCTTCGAGATCTTCACGAACTCCGGCCGGATCACCGCCTTGTCTGCATGTGGGATTCGTTCAAATCCTTTCAGCCGGTCATAATCTTCCACTACAGATGACCGTCCGATAAACTGTGCCACAAATGGGGTATCCGGGGATTTGTAGATCTCTAGCGGTGTTCCCATCTGCTCAACCACGCCGTGGTTCGTGATGATAATCTCATCCGCAACCTCGACCGCCTCATCCTGATCATGTGTGACGAAGATACTTGTGATACCAAGCTTTGTAACCATCTCTTTTAACCATGTCCGAAGCTCGGTCCGCACCTTCGCGTCAATCGCTGCAAATGGTTCGTCCAACAACAGTACCTGTGGATTCGGAGCTAATGCTCTGGCGAATGCCACCCGCTGCCGCTGTCCACCGGATAGCTGATTCGGATACCGCTTCTCCATGCCGGCAAGTCCGGTCAGCGATAACAGCTCGGTCACACGTTCCTTAATCTGTTTCTTCGGCATCTTCTGAAGCTCCAATCCAAATGCTACATTTTCATATACCGTCATATAACGAAACAGCGCATAGCTTTGAAATACGAATCCGATTCCACGTTTTGACGCCGGGATATCATTGACGCGTTTGCCGTCAATAAATATATCACCTTCATTTGGATTCTCCAGTCCTGCGATCATCCGAAGAAGTGTTGTCTTTCCGCTTCCGGATGGTCCAAGCAGAGCGACCAGCTTTCCTTTCTCGACGCCGAAGCTCACATTGTCCGATGCAAGGAAATCACCATATTTTTTATAGATATTTTTCATTTCCACATACATAGTCTCTACCTTGTTCCTTTCGGCTCCTTCTCTTTTCCTCTATGCTCGATAATATTTCTTGCGATCAGTAAGATGATCGCTAAGATCACAAGAATCGAAGATACCGCAAATGCCGCGGTGATCGAGGTCTTCGTGCCTGACATATACAGGGCATCGATCTCAAGCGGCAGGGTGAATGTCTCGCCTCTCGTCTTCGAGAGCGCATTCACCGCACCGAACTCTCCCAGTGCCCGCGCCGTACAGAGGATGATGCCGTAGATCAGTCCCCATTTCATATGTGGGAATGTGATCTTTCGAAATATCGTGAATCCCTTTGCGCCCATCAGTGCAGCGGCTTCTTCCTCATCCTTTCCCTGTACATTTAATACCGGGATGATTTCTCTTGAGACAAACGGAAATGTGACAAATACTGTGGCGAGCACTACGCCCGGAATTGCAAATGCGATTCTCACATCCGTTCCAAAATGCTGATTAAACGCCCGGAGCACCGGGTAGAACCATCCAAGTCTGCCGAAGGTCATCAGGTAGGCAAGTCCTACGATGACCGGCGATATCGAAAATGGGATATCAATCAAAGTTGCAAGAATCTGTTTGCCCCGGAAGGAAAACTTCGTGAGCAGCCATGCGGCGCAGATTCCGAATATCGTATTCACTACAACCGCAATGCCGGTTGCAAGCAGCGTCACAAGTAGCGAGTGACGCACATATTCTGTCGAGATTGACTCAATGTAAAATGTGAATCCCTCCCGCAGGGAATTGACGATTACAGAAAGTAATGGCACAACCAGCATCAACACGATAAACAGTACCGTAATCGTGATCAGTATGATTTTTGTCCGGCGTCTGCTTCGCTCTAATTTCTCATTTTCACTCATGCTGGTTCCTCCTTCCTAATGTATCGCCCCTCACATCCGTTCGGCGGCAGATTGTCAGCGTCATCCTAATATGGGACTTCGTCCCATGGACACTAATTAAAGCAGATTCGTTCTGGCAGATTGTCTCGCCTGAACGATATTGATAAATAACAACAATACAAACGATATAATTAGCATCAGCAGTGCAATCGCTGTGGCGCTCTCATAATCGATCATTCCAAGCTTCTGCATGATCACATACGAGATGACCTGCGTCTTGTCCTTCGCGCTGTTTCCCGATATGTAGATGACACTTCCGTACTCTCCGATGCCTCTGGCGAATGCCAGCCCGAATCCGGTCAGCAGTGCCGGTCGTAACTCCGGAAGGATCACAGCAAGAAATGTTTTCCTGCGGCTTGCGCCAAGCATGAATGCTGCTTCCTCATACTGTCCGTCCATCTTCTCTAATACCGGCTGCACCGCCCGCACAACAAACGGGATTCCGACAAAGATCAGAGCAATCACAAGTCCTGCCTTCGTATAAGCGATCCGGATTCCAAGCTTCGCGAATATCTTCCCGTAAAATCCACTGTCCGTAAAAAGCTTTGAAAGCGTGATACCTGCAACCGCAGTCGGAAGCGCAAACGGCAGCTCGATGAATCCATCTAACAGCTTCTTCCCCGGAAACTCATATTTGACAAGTGTCCATGCAAGGATCAATCCAAACACGGTATTGATCACAGCTGCCAGGAAGGAACATCCAACACTTGTCAGAAATGCATTTCTCACATTTTCCTTCATGATAAGCCGGAACCACTCCCCCGGCGAAAGCTTCAGTGCATAGACAAGCACCGATGCAAGCGGGATCAGTACGATCAGGGATAATAATGTAATTACGATTCCAAATGTCAGATGATATCCCGGAATCACACGCGTCTTTTTTGCTTTCTTCATCGCTTTTGTACTCTTTCCTCTACGAATGGTTATAGATCTGATCGAACAATGCACCATCATCGAAATACGTTTCATAGGCGTTGTCCCATCCGCCAAAGTCATCGATACTCCACAGATCGATAGTCAGATCAAATTTATCTGCATATTCCTTCAGGATTTCTGCATCGGCCGGACGATATCCATAGGTTCCGATCAACCGTTGTGCCTCATCACTGCACAGATATTCAAGATACTGCCTGCTTACTTCCTGCGTGCCGTTGGCATCTGCATTGTCATCGACGATTGCCACACTCGGCTGTGCCAGTATACTGACGGAAGGATTGATGATCTCATATTCACCGGCATAAGAATTCTGGATTGTGATTGCCTCATTCTCCCATGCCACAAGCACATCGCCTTTTTTGTTCTCCACGAATGTCGTTGTTGCACCTCTGGCTCCGGAATCCATGACAGAAACCCGGCTGTATAGCTTCCGCATGAAATCCTGCTGCTCCGTTTCTTCCTTATATACGGTCTTCGCATAACTAAGTGCTGCCAAGAAATTCCAGCAGGCACCACCGCTGCTCTTCGGATCGGGTGTGATGACTTCCACATCCTCGCGGATCAGATCGTCCCAGTCCTGAATCTGCTTCGGGTTACCCTTTCTTACAAGGAATACGATGGTCGATGTATATGGAGAGGAATCATCGCTGAATTCCTCTTTCCATCCCGCATCGATCAATCCGGTATTCTGGATCAGTGTAATATCATGTTCGAGTGCGAGTGTTACAACATCCGCATTACAGCCCTCCACGACGGATCGCGCCTGTGCACCGGAACCACCATGCGACTGGATAACCTCCACAGTCTCGCCATATGTATCCTGATAATGTTCCTCGAACATCTGATTATATGCTTCATAGAATTCCCGCGTCGGATCATATGACACATTTGTAATTCGGATTGTCCCGTCCTCCTGCTTTCCGCATCCGGTCAGAAGGAGCGCAAATGCAAGGAGTCCGAGCATCAGTTTTTTCTTCATAATGTTCCTTTTTTATACAAAGAGTGAAGTTGATAAATATCTCTCCCCGGTATCCGGAAGCAATACAACGATTGTCTTTCCTTCATTCTCCGGACGCTTTGCAAGCTCGGTTGCAGCGAACAGTGCAGCTCCGGAAGAGATACCAACGAGTACGCCATCGGTTCTTGCTACATCTCTGGATGTCTCAAATGCTGCATCGTTTTCTACCGGGATGATCTCATCTAAGATATCCATACGAAGCACATCTGGTACGAATCCGGCACCGATACCCTGAATCTTATGTGGACCCGGCTTTCCTCCGGAAAGAACCGGGGAGCTTGCAGGCTCTACTGCAACCACCTTCACATCCGGATTTTTCTCTTTCAGCCCAAGTCCGGTTCCTGTTACGGTTCCGCCTGTACCTACGGCTGATACGAAGATGTCAACCTGTCCGTCTGTATCATTCCAGATCTCCTGTGCTGTCGTTGCCTTATGGATGGCTGGATTTGCAGCATTCTCAAACTGCTGTGGAATAAATGCATTTCCATATTCCTCCTTCAGACTCTCTGCCTTGGCGATTGCGCCCTTCATGCCATCGCGTCCAGGTGTCAGGACGATTTCTGCTCCAAGTGCACCTACGATCTTCCGACGCTCCACACTCATCGTATCCGGCATCGTCAGAATCAGATGCAGTCCCTTTGCCGCACATACAAATGCAAGACCGATTCCGGTGTTACCGCTTGTCGGCTCAATAATGATCGTATCCTGATTGATCTTGCCATCCTTGATTCCCTGCTCGATCATCGCATTTGCAACACGGTCCTTCACACTTCCAAGTGGGTTGAAGTACTCAAGCTTGACTACGATCTTTGCCTTCAAGTCCTGCTCCTTCTCGTAATTTGTAAGCTCCAGAAGCGGAGTATTTCCAATCAATTCAGTTAACTGTTTTGCAATCTTCATCTTTGTTTTCTCCTTTTCTTTTTCGTTTCTATTTTTGCTATTCCTACATTTCATACTTCTTTAGTAGGAATAGTATGTATTCGTTGAAAACGATAATACTACTCAATTCCTACAAAGTCAATAGGTTTTCGAGGAAAATTAGAAAAATTTAGAAAAAAAGACGCACATTTTTATTGTACGTCTACTTCCCCACTGCCCGCCGCAGTTTCTTCAGATATTCCTGCGTCTTTTTATAGGTTGCTTCTTCCACGGACTGATTCGAGAAGCCCGCGATATTCAAGATTTCAATTACTGTTCCGGCTTGCGGTTCCAACTCTGTTCTCGCCTCTCCCTGTGCCATATGGGTAAGCATATATTGGATTTGATTCTCATAGTTTTTACATGTTGCAAACTCCGTATGCCGTTTCTCGTAACGTTTCACCATCCGGCTGTAATATAAGATCAGCTTATCATTATAGGAAGCTTTGGCAAATCGGATATAGAATAACATCCATAGTACAAACTGTTTTCCAAGCAGAAATACAACAAATCCAGCAGCGATCACAGCCAGTCCATACACGATATTCCGCATCAGATTGTCCGGAATCGTCAGTGCATTTCCATTCTCTGTAACCGTATCGGAACCACTTTCGTCGCCGCCCATGAAATCTGCAAACTCATCCCAGAAATTCGTGATATCCTCATCGTCGCTTGACGACGGTGTCACATCCACCGGATACCAGCCGATTACCGGATCGTACACCTCCACCCATGCATGTGCATCGGCATCAGTCACATCCACTTTTACATATGCAGTCTCACCAATCTCAGAATAGCCATCATAATAATCTGCATAATCCGCGCCATCGACCAGCTCGCCACTTAATATCTGATCGTAATCAATCGCATAACCTTCCACATACCGTGCCGGAATTCCCATGTATCGGAAGATCAGCACCGCCGCACTTGCAAAATAAGAACAATAGCCTTTCTTATTTTCCAACAGGAAATAGTTGACAAAATCTTTTTTCTTTGGTGTCTTTCCCGGACGGACGGTATACGGATAATTCTCCTGATAATAATTTTTCAGTTCCTCGATCACATGATCTGTCGTTCCGATTGTTCCAAGCTCCGATGCAACCTGTGACACCGCCTCTAAATTCTCCTCCGGCACATACAGATCCATATCATTATACGCCACAGACTCTGACGTCACGGATGCACGGTTTCCTGCCACACGCGGATAATAGGTGATCGTATAACCGTTCCGTATCGCTTCTGCGTCCGCAGTATAATACGGCTGATACAACTGAGGATACACACCCACACACTGAATCTCCATCGTTGCTTTGGCACTGCCCTCACGGTTCTCCTCGTATTGTTCTTTCAGCGATCTTACCTCCGCACTCGTGTCCATGCCATCATAATTCCGGATTTCACTCATCGGTGTCCACTCGTTCGCATATGGGTTATATCGGACGCCAGTAAAAGATTTCAGGTAGATCCGGTTTGATGTATATGGTGCCATCTTCACAACTAGATCGGTCTGGTTATCCAGATAAACCGTAGAAACCTCTCCCAGCTTTCCACCTCCAACACCGCCGTTGGTACCAGTTCTGTGATACAAGCCCTCAAAACCGTCGACCAGTAACGTCGACATCGCCGCCATTGTCAGATCTTTATATTTGTTTCCGGTGTATCCGACATTAAATGACTCCTTCGGGCGAAAGCTGCTTGCCGCCGTCACGACCAGTATTGCAGTAACTACCGCCAGTACCCCTGCCTGCACCATTGCTTTCACGTCATAGACATAGGCAACCTCTTTTTTCTTTTTTCCCTGCACCTGAAACTGTGCATTGCTCCGCTTGACTGATACCTGCGGACTGTAATGCTTTCCCGCCTTAAATATAATCGCCATAGCCACACCGGCAAGCATCATAAGCACATACAACAGATCCGGCTCCATCGTCAGATAAAGCGGAATCAGATTCAGACACATGATAATCACGATTGCCGTCACATACTGCATCCGTCGGGAAATATAGACATTTAATAAGATGTCAAGCACAATACCGATAAAGAGTGCCACAAACGTGACTGTCACATACCGGTTGCCAATTTTCTCCTCATATAACCTCTGAATATCCACATCGAAATACTGGGCTGCATTATCGACCGTGATGTTCACGATCGCATAAAATCCACTGTTGATGTAATCACGGAATGTAAATACCAGAAATGCAAAGGTGACAAACAAAAACAGATAACCGAGGTTTTCCACCATCAATCGGTAATACAACATTGCACAGCCAAGCGATGTCAGTAAAATCAAAGCATGGCAAAGCCCGACATGAAACGAAATGTCAAATGCCGTCAGATAAAAACCGATACTTCCCATCGAAAGAAGATAGACAATGAAGCCCTTCAACAACAGAGTAAGCACCCGGTTTTCCTTCTTCTCGAAGAATTCCTCCTGCAGGTACACACCCTCGCACAGTTCCATCGATTCAATTGTATCTGCATGTTTCTTTTTTGCCATATTATAACCTACTCATTTTCCCGCACCTGCATCTGCGCACCCTGTCCATCACTAAATACATGCAGATATGCATGCATTTCCGGGTGCACCAGTGCCATATGATCTGCCGCTTCACTCGGATTCTTATATGCCTTCTCATAATACATACGGGCAAACGCCGCATCCAATTCTTCCTTATAATCAATCCTCACATCTTCATATTCATAGCGGTTTGTACTCCAATACAAAAGCCGCACGGTCGTCTGCTCCTGTATCAGTTCCAGAATCACGGAATACGTCATCGTCAGAATCGCCGCCAGATTCACCGGTTGATCGATAAAAAGCTCCGGCACAATCACAAGCTGGTGATCCGACATACTCACGCGATCCTTCACCATCAGGATATCCCGCTTTGCCGACAGCTTCCAATGGATACTCATCAGCTTATCGCCCGGAATATACTCCCGGACTTCCTGCACGTCAGAGAAATCATTGCCCCGTTTTGAGCTTTCCTCGCTCTCCAACATGCCCTGTTCAAGTGCCGTCTTTTCATATGCGATATCCGTCACAGCCCGCGGCAGGATACTAAGCTCCGCCGTCTGCTCCACGTTTTTCTTCAATCGAAAAAATCCCATCAGATCTTTGATATACACACGTGACACACTGATCTTTAACAGTCCCGGATACGTCGCCACAACCGGAAGCGTAAGGGTATATCCTTTTCCCGCATGTACCGGCACGGAAAATACCTGTTGCCCGATCGTCTCCATCAGAGTGTTCTCCACATTTACGATCAGCTTCGTATCCAGCGAGACAAACCACGTTGGATTTTTGATCTGTATCGTAAAATACGCAGTCTCCCCCTGTACCCCATAGGAATCCTGCGCATGATGAATCTCTACCTGCAAATAATGCCGCAATACCCACACCGACATTGCGGAAAGGATTGGTCCAGCCACCATCAGCACAAGCACCAGAAAATAAAACTGGCTATGCAGAAAATAGTAGATCATCCCATTTACAAAGAGCAATAACCCATATCCAATTATCCGAACAATATATTCTGCCAATCCTTATACCCTCGGTGCTGTAACATTTGCGATCACCATTCCGATCGCCTGCTGCATTGTGATACCCTGTGCCTTTCCACGTGCTGACAGCTTCACACGATGTCCTAATACATCACGCGCTACATCCTGCACATCCTTGGCACAGACATAATCTCTGCCGTCGATCACTGCCATTGCCTTTGCCATACGCAAAAGTGCGATCGTACCTCGCGGGCTGGCTCCCATCGAAAAGATCTCCATCGTCCGGGTTGCCTCCACCAGATTTACAATATACTCATAGATTTCATCTTTCACATAGAGATCATTTGTCATCGCACGCAACGCAAGCACCTCTTCCATCGAGATGACTTCCTGCACCTTCGAAAGTGGTTTCCCCGCATTTCCTTTCAGAATTGCCACTGCATCTGCATGACTTGGATACCCCATGGACAAACACACCATAAAACGGTCAAGCTGGGATTCCGGCAACATCTGCGTACCAGAAGAACCATATGGATTCTCTGTTGCGATTACGACAAATGGATCTGGCAACGGCCGGGTCACACCGTCAACCGTCGCCGTTTTTTCTTCCATAACTTCAAGCAATGCGGACTGTGTCTTCGGCGAGGTTCGGTTAATCTCATCCGCTAAGAACAGATTCGTAAATACCGCACCTTCCCGGTATTCAAACTCCTTGGTGGCAGAGTTATACATGGAAAATCCCAGGATATCACTCGGCAGTACATCCGGCGTAAACTGCACACGCTTATAGTGCATTGACATACTCTTTGCAAAGGTTGTTGCAAGCGTCGTCTTACCTACACCCGGAATATCCTCCATCAGAATATGTCCGCCTGCAATCACGGCAGCAAGAACCTTCTTTACAACGTCCTCCTTGCCCTTGATCACTTTATTTACTTCCGCCTGCACCTGTTCGAGCTTCTGACTCATTCCGTCCATCTGCACACCTCCCGCATCTTTACAACTATCTTATTCCTTTACGATTCCGAGCTTCTTTGCCTCATCCGATACTGCCTTGGCAACGACCTTTGCCACTCTCTCATCAAAAGCACCCGGAATGATATACTCCTCATTTAATTCCTCATCTGTTACGATCGAAGCAATCGCCTTGGCTGCCGCAATCTTCATCTCCTCTGTGATTGCCTTTGCCTTCGCATCCAGCGCACCACGGAAAATGCCAGGGAATACAAGCACGTTGTTGATCTGGTTTGGATAATCAGAACGACCGGTTGCCATCACGCGCACGCCGCCCTTCTTCGCTTCCTCTGGCATGATCTCCGGTGTTGGATTTGCCATTGCGAATACGATTGGATCGTTTGCCATCGATGCGACCATCTCTGCAGTTACAATATTCGGTGCAGACACACCGATAAAGACATCCTTGCCCTTCATGATCTCAGCAAGTACCCCAGTCTGCTTATCTTTATTTGTCTCCTCTGCCATCGCTGCTTGTGCCGGATTCATCCAGTCCTCACCCGGACAAAGTGCTCCGTTTTTATCGACCAGTACAACATTCCCGATACCGAGTGCGAGCAACAGCTTGCAGATAGAAATACCTGCGGAACCAGCTCCATTGATCACAACATTTGCCTTATCAAATGGCTTTCCAACCAGCTTCAATGCATTGATCAATCCTGCCGATACAACAATCGCTGTACCATGCTGATCATCATGGAATACCGGAATATCCAGCTCTTCCTTCAGACGGCTCTCAATCTCAAAACAACGTGGAGCAGAAATATCCTCCAGATTGATACCACCGAATACCGGTGCGATCCGCTTTACTGTTTCCACGATCTCATCGACATCTTTTGTATCCAGACAGATTGGAAATGCATCCACGCCTGCAAACCGTTTGAACAGCACAGACTTTCCTTCCATAACTGGAATCGCAGCCTCCGGTCCGATGTCGCCAAGTCCAAGTACAGCCGTACCATCGGATACAACAGCAACGGTATTTGCCTTGCAGGTATATTTGTATACGTCAGCCGGATTCGCATGAATCTTACGGCATGGCTCTGCAACACCTGGTGTATAAGCGGTGCTTAAGTCATCGCGGTCATTGATTGCGACCTTGGAGACAACCTCCAGCTTTCCGTGATTTTCTTCATGCATCTTCAAGCTCATCTGATTATAGTCCATCTTTGTTTCCCTCTGCTTTCTTATTTCATTTATTTTAGTTCATCTTTACATGATCGATTTCGTCATTGCAGTTTTTGATTGACTCTTTTGCAGCGTCAATCTTCTCTACCAACGGTGAAAATTCCGGATCCATCTGCGCACCCTCTTTTACCTTATTGTAGAAGATCTCACCGATTGCCTCATATGTCTCCTTGATATTTGCCTTTTCCTTGCTGATCTTTGCTTTCAGCTTTGTAACCTCCACTGCGTCACCAGCTTCACTCTTCACTGTCTTTACAAAATCCTTAAATGCCATTTTCATACCCTCCTACACTTTTTCTATTTTACTAACAGGTACTGCCTGTCTTTTTATACAACTTCAAACCATACATCTGTCCAAACAGATTTACCACTGCACAAACCAGATTTGCAATCAGCACATACAGGTAAATCGTATAAAGTCCGATCTGCTTATGCATCTCCACTCTGGAGAACATATTGGCGATATCTCCGGTCTTTGCATGTCCAACCAGATAGAGCACCAATGCTGCAACCGCCAGAACTGTCATGGCAACCGAAATTGGGAAGAGTGGTTTCTTCTTTGGATTGATTGCTGTTACCGTACCTACCAGAGATAACACCACTTGTACCGCCATCAGCAGTCCCATCACATACAGAAAGATGCGGATCGATGGACTGAAATCCGCCGCAACCAGATTATCGCTCAAAAGCACGATATCGGTCTGCGTCTCATCATACAGAGTCTGCAGAATATAATAAAATCCTCTTGCTGCTACAATCATCGCAACCACTGCGGAAGCAGCTGCCATAATCGTCATGATCATAGACATGCCGGAATAGAAATTCATCTTCACATCTGCGGCTGTCTCCGGCTGCGCGTTCTTTGCTTCTACTGGTTTCGGTTCTGGCTTTTTCTCTGCCTGCGGCTGTTTTGGCTGCGCCTTCTCCTGTGCCTGTCTCAGCTCCTTTTTTTCCTGTTGTCTTTCTTTTTTGCTCTTACTCATCTTCTCCATCTCCTCATATATCTACCATTTTTACATCATGTCAAACAAACTGAGCTGTGTTCCAATCGTCTTATTCTTATACTCCCGCGTGAACCGAAGCAGTTCTTCCTTATCATACTGGATTCCATGCGCCTCGCAGGTCTCACGGATGCACGCCATAATCTCGGTATAATTTTTTGTCTTCAATGTCTTCTCGTCTGCGTAAACAGCCTCATACTGATCATAGATATCCGGGAAATTCTTATAGAGCTGCTGATAAAAACGCTCCCGGTTTCCCTCTCTTAAAACCGGACACATTTTGTCCGTCAGGATTCCATATACGCCCGCTTTCACACAGTACGACAACAACCCCTGTATGTTCTCCATGTCATCATTGATAAACGGCAGGATTGGTGCCAGGTTGACGATCACTGTGATGCCCCGCTCCGTGAGCTGCTGCATCAGCGAAAACCGCTCTGATGGAAGCGACGTTCCAGGCTCTAACTTTTTCGCGAGCGCATCATCATAGGTACTCAGCCGCACGATCACGATGCATTTGGTCTTACGGTTGATCTTATCTAAGATATCAATATCCCGCAGTGCAAGCATTGAATGTGTATGTAATACCAATCCAAAATCAAACCGCTCGATCTGGTTCAGACACCGCCGCACCAGTTGCAATTCCTCTTCGAGCGGAATATACGGCTCCGACGAAGAACCGATCTGTATCATGCTCCTTGTCCGCTTTTTCTTCAATGCATACTCCAGCATATCCACAGCATGGGCTTTTACCTCGATATCTTCAAATTCGTGATCCATCCGATGGCAGGTACTGCGTGCATCGCAGAACACACACGAATAACTGCATCCCCGATAGATATTCAGACCATTCTGCGGAGATAAAATTGCTTTTACTTCCTTGTAATGCATAACTTATCCTCTGTCTTTCCCTACTATATAAAATCGAAGCTCACCTGTTCATATTCAAGATCCTGATAAACAAGTTCCTCCTGCTCGACTTTGCTTGTATAATCGACAACTACGGTCAGCTGCTTTCCGCCTGCCATCTGTTGTCCTAAAATATAATTGACATCGAATCGTCCGGTGATTGCTGGTGTTGCCCCACGTGCCGGCACGATCAGCTGTACATGATTTGCCGCAAGCAATGCGAAGATCGGCTCCCAGATATACACATCCTTCGCCGCACCAAACGGGTTATCAATAAAGATCGTCTTTGTTCCTGTATCCTCATTTCCAATCCGGTACATACCGGAAATGTAATTGATGATGGAAATCAGGAATTGGATATAAATACCCTGCGACTGTCCGGTACTTCCAACGGCCTCCTCGTATTTCAGATAACGGCTCTGTTCTTTGATTCTTTCCCGCTTATACAGACTCAGCTTGATCGCATTCATATCGGTTACAATCACACTGAACAATTTCTTTAAAGTCAAACTGTTCCTAATAAATTTCATCCGGTCGCGATCCTGCTCATAATCATCTGCCTGTGCCACGATGCGGTCTACATAATCCGACATCCGCTGTTTCAAAAACTCATCCTTCACATATGGCACCTGTAAGCCTACCATCTGGATCACTTCATCCTCCATGATAATCCGGGAAAGCTTCGGTAATTTATCCAGCTCCGTCCGCACATCCAAACACCGTTGCAGGCACTGCTCCTCGAAGTTTGCTTTGAGCCCCTCCATATCGGTCAGACTCTTCTCCACACGGTCACGTTCCAGACGCACATATCCAACCATAGACTCCAGATTGTCCACCAATGCCTTTGCCTCTGCATAATTCTCTGGAATCCGCACATCGTCCCGGATCGTTCCCGCAAGCTCATACGCATGCATCTCATCAAACGCCTGTGCCGTATTGCCCTTGAATTTGAGCAGCTCATTTTTCGCACGGTCAAGCTGTTTGCATGTCCGGTCGAAATTCATAAGCTGGGATTCAAACATCTCCCGTAATGTCTCTTTATCCTCTAACATCGGTGTCGCATCTTCCAGACTGATCTCATGTGTCGTTACGATCCGCTTGACATCCTTATACAGATCTGTCATATACCGCTGCCGTTTCTCATAGGTACGATACTCTTCGTCGCACGCCTTTGCTTCCGCCTCCAGCCGTGCCAGCAATGTCTGCCCGCTTTCAAGACTGGCAATGATCTCTGACTCACTTGCATCCACTTCCTCGTAAGAACCATATCCATTCTGGATATTCTCGATTGCATATTGAATGCTTCCATCTAACTTATCTGCTTTGGAGCGGATCTCGGAAAGCTGCCGTTCCTCTTTCTTTAACTGTTCCTTCGTCTGTGCAATATTCTCCCGGCATACGGTAAGCACCGCATCATCCGAGAAATACAGCAGATTCCGGCTTTCCAGATCTGCCAGTTCTTTAAAATCAACACCTCTGCGCTCGATTGATTTTCTGGATTTTTCCATCGAAGCAAGCAATGTGGCGATCACGAGCTGCTTATCTTCCATCGCACGCATATCGCCGCGGTTCTCATCAACCATTGTCCGGAATCTCGCCCGTAAATCCTCATCCGAAATCGTTAATACTTCGTATTCCTGATCGACATTATAATAAGACTCATAATTATCTTTCCATTCACGTACAAGCGTATCCAGCTGTTCCTGCATGAAACGTATTTTCGCTTCTGTTTGCTCTGTATCAAGCCGGCTGTCTCCACCCTGTGCCACGAACGATGCCTTCTGTTCTTCCAGACGCTCCAGTGCCTTTTCTGCCTCTGCCTGCCGCTGTTCCTGTGTAGCAATCACAGAGGTTAACTGCTCCACGGTATATAACCGGTTCACATCCTGTATGCATGCTTCGTATTCCTGCTTACAATTTTCCTGTTTTTCTTTCGATGCCGCAATCTTCTTGCGGATCATTTCGAGCTCATCCATGCATGCGGTAAGCTGCGTCTCTAATTCCGTCGCCGTCTTTCTTGCATCTGCCAGACGTTTTCCTGCCTCCAACAGATCCCGGTCAGACAGACGGATTAAAAATGCCTGATCCTCCCGGTATGCAGAAAGCATCTCCTCCTGCATGGCAAGCTGATCGCCAATCTCTGTTTCCCGCTGCCGCTCCTTTGCGACCAGTGTGCTGATCGTCTCGGCATCCAGCAGATACTCCGGTGTTGCCGACACCGCAAACACATTGTCTCCGAGATGCACCGCCATGTCTTCCATCCGGTCACGGTCATAAATATAGACTGGAACTTCGCCTGTATCAATTGTGCGGATATTCGGATCTTCTGCCAGGGTATCGTAGTCCTCTGCCACAATCCCATAAACAAGCTGTGGATTTGCTGAAAGTACCGCCGCCTGCTTGTCCGCCGGCAGAGCCGATACATAATCCATTCCGTACATAGCTGCACTTCCATGCCGTGTCTCAATATAATCCAATACCTTCTTGGCAGCCTCGGATACTCCGATCAATCTGCCCTCCGCCAGTCGCTCCGCATTCTTGGCGCATTCCACACCCTGCTTTTTCAGTGCCTCTATCTTGAGCACCGCATCACGGATACGATCTGCCAGCACATCCGACAGTGCTTCCATCTCGGATGCCCCGTAAATTGTCTGTATCTTATGCAGTTTTTCTGCTGCTTCCTCAAATGCCTGTTCCTTCGCCAGAAGCTCCGCAAGCTGCTTCTCATTTTCTGCCTGCTGCAAGCGAAGCTGCAACAGCCGTTCCTTCTGCGCTTCTTCCTGTTTCCTGCAATCTGCGACAAGCGCTTCCTCCTGTGTCTGCTGTTCCTGCAAAGATGCCAGTAACTCTTTGGACTCTGCAAGCTGCTCATCCACTTTCGTAAACCGGATCTCATTCATCTCCATACGGATTGCGGAAAGCTGTTCGGATAACTGCCGGATCTGCGTCTCAGCCTCCTGCTTGCTATGCTCATACACTGCCTGTTGCACCTGCATCTCAGCAAGCATCTTCTCATTATATTTCTGCTTTGCGGTCTCACGCTTTAATTCTTCCGTATCGGCTGCAATCTGGTTGCGCAGATTCGTCATCTGCACATCCATGCGCATCTTTATATTATAGGCATAGGTATATAACTGTGTCTCATCAAAGGCTGACGCATTCATCTGCGCCTTTACCCACGCATCCAGTTCATCCTTTTTCCTGCGGTCATCCACATATTCGAGATACTCGTTAATACTCTCTTTTTTTGCAAACTCCGCCTGCTCAGTCTCCAGACGGCTCTGTTCCATTTCAAGCTGTTTTTCCGCCTGTTTAATCTGTCCGTAAAGCTGTTCGAGATGTCGTTTATCCCGTGCAACCTTCAGGCATTCCATCCGTTTTCTCTGGTCGTCCTTTGCCGCACGCTTCTCATTGCGCGTCTGCTCCAGCTTTTCCAGCGTCTCGGCATCATTTTTTACAAACTCTTCTCCAGTCACGCAGATATCCGCCAGAAGCTTCTCCATATTCGTCTGCTCCTGATACAGACTCATAAATGACGCGACTTTATCCCGCAGCACCTCGATCAGCTCCGCCTGATGGTCATAGCTTGTAATATCCTTTTTCTTCTTAGCAAGGATCGTAAGCTGCTCCTTGATATCCATGAGCATCTTCGCCATTGTGTCAGAATCCTCGCCGTCACGCATCGTCTTTACTGCATACGCTTTCTCGATGATGCCCTCGATCAGCAGATCCTCCACGACCTTTCGCGTCGTCTTATAATTCGTCTCGAAGTAGGTACGCACATGCCCCTCGGTCTTATTGATTCCTCGGATGATCTCCCACTGGCTCTCATGCAGACCATATCCGCTGATAAACCGCTGGTATTCACCCTTCCGGTCAAAGATGCAGACCTTCAGTGACATATCACGATGTTCTAACTCTTTCAAATAATTCCGCAATCCCTGAAACGTGATGCGCTCTTTGTCCTTCGACAACGGCAGATTGATAATATCATTTTTATTGTACTCCCGGTAGAAAATACAGTAATTGAAATACTCAATCGCTGCCACATCCTTCTTCGCCGTCTCGCCCTCGACATCCTTCGCTTTGCGCGCGCAGAATCCCGTCGTCATATAGCGATAGCCTTCCTTGCGATCCTGCTCATCCAACTTCCATTCGACGAGAGAATGGATGGTTGTATTTCCATTTCCGGTACGAAACAGCTTTTCAATCGGCTGTTTCTCATCGAGTGTACAGTTTGGAATCATGTTCTGCATCAAAAGCAGCATCAGCACACTCTTTCCACCACCATTTGCCAGATCGTACAAAGTGTTCTTTCCATACATCCGCATGGTAAAATCATCGTAGTACTGCGTTCCAAAATTATATTTTACATTGTTGACACGAATACGGTTGATACTAGGCATTTGTCTCTCCTCCCAGTACTTTGTAGATTTTTCCTTTGTACTCCTCGAAATAGTTCTCCACGATCGCATGGAAACGGTCAGTTGGATAATAGCGGTCTTCCACCGCGATAAATAATTTCTGTTCCTGTAAGAAATTAAACGTCAGTTTCACATATCCGGTACGGGACGCACGGCTGGCACGGTTCTTGTCCTTCTCATCGGAAGTCACAAGTGGAAGCTCATCCCACAAAAGCGCCAGTGACTTGAAACTGTCCGCTTCCACATCACTCATGGAATACACAGACAGATCCTTTGTAATTGACGCAAGATACGTTGTTACCTGCTCTAAAATATCTTCGAGCCGCACATATTCCTTCACCTGATACGATGCGGAATCCTGATAGAACAGTAACAGGAAATTGTACATGATAAAATATACCATATACAGCTCCCGGTTTAACCGTAGCCCAAGCAGACGCTTCATATCATCGTTTGTATATCCAAACACGCGGTTTCCCTCACCGGCAGTCAGATAGACCGCATCCTGATATTCATATAAATTCAAATTCAGTTTTTTCATCATCTTGGTTACAATGTCGTACACAGCAGCATTTGCATAAAATTCTTCATACAGATCCCGTGTGTCCGGATTGCTTCTGGAGATTTCCTGCCCGGTAATCAACGCGGCATATACATCCAATGCTTTTTCCAGATTTCGCTGTTCCATTACTCGGCTGCCTCCCTTTCAAAATTCATATCCGTTACCACAAACGGCTCGACGGCTTCTATATCCTGCATCTGTGGTTTGATCTCTACCTCATCCGTTCCAAATGTGATTGTGAATCGAATATCTCGAATGCGTTCCTTTTCTTCCTCTGTCAGATGTTCGACGACCATCTCTTCTAACATCGTTTCCTGCTTCTCCAGCATTTCATCAACCCGATACGACCGCTTCCCGGATAAATGTACCAGGAACGCATAGTAATCGCGGTTTGTATAGATTTCCTCGCCAAATTTTATTTCAAGGATTCCATTGTATTCCTTCAAGGTAACACGATTCCACTTCTTCAACTGATCGCAGAGCTCGTAGAACAGGTGGGCGAAGTTTCGTCCGATCTTCTCCTCCAGAATCTCGTCCTCATACTTGAAATCTGGTGTCAGTTCCCGCTTTTCAATCTTCTCTGTCTCCTGCTTCTCATCACTTCGAAGCGTCAGGATATTGTCGATGTTCCGCATCGTGAAATACTTATCCATCCGCGGCGCAAACAGCGGTTCCAGCACATGTGCCAGCAGATCAGGCTGATCCTGCTTCATGATCGTATTTAACGCCTGCTTAAAATCAAAGACCGGTCTTAATTTCCGTAATTTCGCCCGGTTGATGATCTGATCGGACAACTGTGACAGCTCGGTTGTCTCACCGATCAAGCGGCTATGATTGTAGATTGTTTTCTTTAACTCTGTCTCCAACTGGCTGATCTCCGAGAGTGCCTTCGAATGCAGGGTCGGTGAACCTCCATCGGTATCGCGTTCAAACTCTGCCTTTTCAATCGCCTTATCGACCAGCGCCTTGTTCTTCACAAATAATTTCTGCTCTTCGGTAAACCACTTTGCCGTCGTGTCCATGAAATGTTCATACGCCTTTGCACCCTCGAACACATCCACTCCAAGCAGCTTTACGACCTGCTCCTTCTGCTCAATCAGCGAGATCACCTGACTGTTGATCCGACGAACCACATCGATACCGCCCTTGAAGTTGTTCGCATTGATCATCTTCTCAAGCAACAACTGGGATACATTGATCTTGCTCTCGTCTTTGATTTCCTTCGTATCCAGATAGAACTCAATGCCCTCTGGCGTAATCGTATAATAAACCGTCCCCTGCGCGATATGACTGTCAATCAGCTTCACGCGTGCGACCTTGTTTTCCCGCACTTCCGGATCATAGAAATGAAACTCAAACGCCCGTCCGTCATTTTTAATCTTATCAAAAATATAGGAGATCAATTCGCGCAGCTCTACCGGTTCCTCTTCCAGCTTGAAATCCCGCGTCAGAAGTTCCCGCAGGAAATCCTCATATTCTTCATACGTGACGTCCTTTTCGTGGAAATTGTTTTCATTGATGAAAAACCGCAAGGACGCCATCGTGATATATCCCATATCTAAAAACGCATACTTACCTTCCTTGTACTGTGTAAAAGTCGTCTCATTCAACACGAAAAACGGATAGTACTTTTTCAGATTCTGCATCCGCGCACTATGTTCTGCAATTATATCGTTGATCATTACGTGTTTTAAAGCCATGCGTTTTCTCCTGGTTCGGCAGTAGTTTACATAAATGGGCATACTGCCGCATAATTATAATAATTATAATACATGCAGACACAGGAAACAAGAGAAATACAGAAGAAAAACGTTGAAAAAAGTCGCCCTACATGATGTAGAGCGACTCGCATCTAGTCTTTTTTAAAGAAGTTACTTATTAAGCCTTACCAACAGATCCGAAAAGTTCCATCTTCTCTTTTACTGTTGCCTTGATAGCTTCTGCACCAGGTGCAAGGAGCTTACGTGGATCAAATCCCTTACCCTCGAGATCCTTACCAGCTTCAATGTACTTTCTTGTAGCTTCCTGGAATGAAAGCTGACACTCTGTATTTACGTTGATCTTAGATACACCAAGTGTAATTGCCTTCTTGATCATATCAGCAGGAATACCTGTACCACCGTGAAGTACGAGAGGCATAATGCCTGTCTTCTGCTGGATAGCATCCAATGTCTCGAAAGAAAGTCCCTTCCAGTTTGCTGGATACTTACCATGGATATTACCGATACCTGCAGCAAGCATGTCTACGCCAAGATCAGCGATTGTCTTACATTCTTCAGGATCTGCACACTCACCCATACCTACAACGCCGTCTTCTTCTCCACCGATAGAACCAACTTCACACTCGATAGAAAGACCAAGCTGATGAGCTACGTTTACGAGCTCTGTAGACTTAGCAAGGTTCTCTTCGAATGGATAGTGAGAACCATCAAACATGATAGATGTGAAACCAGCCTTGATACACTTATAACATCCTTCGTATGTTCCATGATCCAAATGAAGTGCTACTGGAACTGTGATTCCAAGTTCCTCGTCCATAGCCTTAACCATAGCTGCAACTGTCTTGAATCCTGTCATATACTTTCCGGCACCCTCAGATACACCAAGGATAACTGGGGAGTTTAATTCCTGTGCTGTTAAAAGAATTGACTTTGTCCACTCAAGGTTATTGATGTTGAACTGACCAACTGCATAATGACCAGCTTTAGCCTTTTTCAACATTTCTGTAGCTGAAACTAACATTTGTAATTCCTCCATTTTTCTTTAATTTTATCCTAGATAAGCATATTATACTATACTATCCGAAAAAATAAAAGACTATTGCTTACAATAATCTAAAAATTTCTCTTTGATTTCTTCCCGGTCTTTTCCCATAACCAGAGAAAGCTCACTGTATAAGCCCTCCTCGGCGAGCTTCATATACCGTTCATCCGTTACCGTCACTTTCTTGCCATGTGACTCACGCTCTTCTTTCCGGATCAGAAGTGCCTTGATTACCTTGACACACTGGCGCAGATCACAGCTTTTCATTGCCTTTTTGTAACTGTCATCCCGCATCCGCTCACTCTCTACCTGCAATGGTTCGATTTCCTTGACCTCTTCCATCAAAGCTGCCGCCTCATCGGCTGTGATCACACTCCGAAGCACAACCCGGCTATTGTCTGTCGGGCAAAACAACCGACTGTCCCTTGTCTTTTCCGGCACTAACACATAATACAATTTGTCTTCATCAATTCCCGCTATATCCGGATGTGTGATCTCCTCCACCCGGCATATACCATTGCTTCCATATACGATATAATCGCCTACATGAAACACTCTCTCGCCTCCATCTTTCTATTAAACCCTCTTATATTCTACCTATTTATAATATCACTTTTTCAGGCAAATCGTAAGTCGGTTTTTCTGAATCTCCAGATTTTCAGCACTTTTGCAAAGATAGTTTCCTATTTTTTTGTGTTTTTTCACAATAGTATGCTACAAATTTTACAATTATTGAAAATTATGTTGAATTTTCGGTTAAAATGTCGATAATGAAATTATAAGGTTCGTGGTTTGTTTTATGGAACAAGGGGGAATTTTCTTTGCGAAAAAATATAGGATTGCTAATCAATGATTTGAATACTCCATTTACATCAGAGGCAGTCAAAGGTGCCGAGCTTGGCGCACGTGCCATCGATGCAAATATGTATATCTTTCCGGGTATGTATCTTGATAATACCCTTATTTCTGATGACCATTTACAGTACGAATATCAGTATAATACCCTGTTCCAGTTTGCAAATGATAATCACCTGGATATTTTATATATTATGATGGGACTGATCGGTTGTCGTATTGATCTTGACGCCCGCCGCAGATTCCTTGCACAATTTCTTGGAATTCCGGTTGTCATCCTCTACACCGATATGCCAGGGTATCCATCTATGATTTTTGATAATCAGGGCGCCTTCATGCAGGGCATCCGGCATCTGATCGTCGATCACGGTGCGAAGAACATCGGTTACGTCAGCGGTCCAAAGACCAATATTGACGCGATGGAACGTCTGAATGCCTATCGCAAGGTTCTGGAAGAACAGAATATTCCATATAACGAAAACTATGTTGTCTATGGCAATTTCGAGGATAGTAGTGAAAAGCTGATCGGAGCTTTCGTCTCAACCCATCCGGAATTAGATGCCGTCGTATTTGCAAATGATGAAATGGCAAAAGGCGGATATCGTGTATTTGCCAAGCTTGGACTGAAGGTCGGCAAGGACATCTTAGCAATCGGCTTTGATAATGCGCCTTACGCGTCCACATTAAATCCACCTCTCACAACCGTCGAGGCAAACGCAGCTGAGCTTGCATACAAGGCAATCCTCCATATGGCGGATTTCTTAGATGAGAATACAGCACCTGTCGCACAGCGTGTTGCAACCCATTATATTCACCGCTGCTCCTGTGGCTGTGCGAACTACGATTATGATTCTCTGGCAGCAAAACTGCAATTGGTTGGACTTCTCGACGAGAAGAAACGTCCAGAGATTCTGAAACATATTATGAACTATCTGTTCAGCACTTACGCTGACACAAACATCATCCTCCAGTTAAAGGATGACCTGTCCGTATTTTTCCGTCTGATCTGCGATCTGACAACATCAAACGATATTGCAGCAGATCGAATGGATGTCCAGACATTGTTCACACAGATTATCGAACAGCCGATTTTCTCCTATACTTCGGTAGAGCTTTTTGTGAATCTGCTGTTCTCCTTACAATTTGTATTGGAGCGTCAGATTGAAGATCCAGAGAAGCGGATTACGTTCGTCGATGTCTTTTCATCGATGTATCAGCAGCTTTCCATCTCCAACTTCCGTACCTACCAGAAGCAGTACGGCAGTATGGCACAGATCACACATCTGGTGGACGAAATCAGCGCAAACCTGTCACAATCCAGACTGATGGATCTTCCATTTGAATCCATCCTGAAAAATATGAGTGCGATTGGTATCCACTCTTCGTTCTTATATACGTTCAAACAGCCGATCAATCATCCACACGACACAGTATTCCGCAAACCGGATTCGCTGTTGTTACGTGCCTATACGATTGAAAACCAGTCCTTCGGTGTACCGAAGAACGAACAGCTTGTAACAATTAACAGCATTTTCAACAACACAAAGATGCAGCAGGATAAACGGAGAACTTACATCCTTGCACCGCTGTTCTCACAGGAACAGTTGCTTGGTCTGATTGTCTGTGATACGGAGCTTGATTATTTCAATATGGTTCCATCCCTTGGCATCCATATTTCTGCCGCGTTAAAGACGATGCTTTTGTTAGAACAGCAGAAAGAAATCAGTGAACATCTGCAGCAAAACTTAGAGCAGATGTCCAAGCATAATCTGATCTTAAAGGAGATCTCCAAGACCGATCAGCTGACCGGCTTATACAACCGCTGGGGATTCTTAGACTACGTCAAGACGATCATTGAGAATCCGATGAACCAGAACCGAGAGGTACTTGTTCTCTATGCAGACATGGACAACCTGAAGATGATCAACGATAAATACGGGCACGACGAAGGTGATTTTGCCCTCCGGGAAATCGGTATGATCTTAAAAGAAGCATTCCGAAATACCGATGTTATCTCCCGCTTCGGCGGAGACGAGTTTGTAGCTTTCGCACTGCTTGGTATTCCAAACTACGAAAAGATCATGAAGCATCGTATCGCAGAAATCACAGAACGCCATAATCAGATGGTTCAAAAGCCATACCGGATTGAGATGAGTATCGGTATCTGTGAAGTTGCCTGTACAAAAGATCTGGATATCGAAGAGGTGTTGGAACAGGCAGATAAAAAACTGTACATCGAAAAGAAAGCGAAGAAAGAAAAGCAAAAAAAGTAGAGCCAACCGCTCTACTTTTTCTTTATTCCTCTACAAATCCACGGAAGCCTTTTTCCACAACACGTCTTGGAATCATCACCATATGTCCACAAGTCTGGCACTTCAACCGGAAATCCATGCCAACACGCTGGATCTCCCATGTATTTCCACCACACGGATGCGGCTTCTTCATTCGAATGATCTGTCCAATCTGAAAATCCATTTATTATAACCTCTTTCCTATGTTACATCGATCATCCCCAACAGTATTAACACTATACAGAAACATAACCGCCCGTATTCTCATGTATTATCGCAGGATGATCTGCACCATCTCTTCCGCATTCTCTGCAAGATATCTGCAATCACAGGCTTCAAACTCTTCTTTACTGCCATATCCAAACAGTACACCGATCGTCTCGATTCCAAATGCTCTGGCACCGATTACATCGAACTCCCGGTCACCAACCATAATGATATCGTCCATCGAAGGTTTTCCCTGATCTGCCGCAATCCCGGCAAGCAGATACTCAATCACCGCTGCCTTTGTATCTCTTGATTTGTCAAAGGTACTGCCTGCAATGATATCAAAATATCCATCCAACTTCAGATGTTCCAGAATCTGTTTTGCATAAAGCTCCGGCTTCGACGTTGCCACATACAGATGACAACCACGCTCCTGAAGCGTCTGAAATGCAGCTTCCATCCCCGGCATAATACCATTTTGGTAGATACCCTTCGTGCTGTAATATTCCCGGTAATACAACACCGCCTGTTCTGCCTCTTCTTCCGAGAGTCCATGAAATTCCCGGAACGAATCCCGAAGTGGGGGTCCAATGTAAGGATACAACGTCGTCCGATCTTCTACTGTAATTCCAAACTTCGAAAGCGCATACAACACACCATTGATGATGCCCTCTTCCGGTTCCGTAATCGTCCCATCAAGATCCAAAAATACATACTTATACATATCAGTTCTTCAGGTACAGAATGATACTCTTTCGTGTGATAATGCCGATAAAGCAATCCCGGTCATCTACCACGCAGAGGAAATTCCGATCCAGAATCCTTTCCATAATCTCATCTTTTTCTACAGTATTTAATACTTTCGCGCCTTCGTCTTTGTTGACGATATCTGCTACCTTATACTTTGCGAGGTTCTCACGTCCGTGTTCCATGACCGCACGCAGGAAATCACCCTCACTGGCGATCCCGACATACCGTCCCTGGTCATCCACCACAGGGATTGCCGTATATGTGGCACCAAGCAGAAATGCAACTGCCTGATCCAGAGGATCATTTGCATTTAAGTACGTCAATGTGTGCTTCGGAATCAAAATACTAAATATATTCATATGTAACCTCCTGGCTCAAAATAAGCTGCTGATTGATTCGAACCAGCAGCTTATCCATAAGTCTCATTTTGCTTACAGCTGCTCTGCCATCTCCAGAAGCAGTCTCTCTGTCTTCTTCCATCCAAGGCAAGGATCTGTGATTGACTTGCCATAGCATCCACCACCGATTGGCTGATTTCCATCCTCGATGTAGCTCTCTACCATAACACCCTTGACCAGATGCTTTACCTCATCACTGTGTCTTCTGCTGTGCAGAATCTCATTTACGATACGAGGCTGCTCATCCCACTTCTTACCAGAGTTGTTGTGATTTGCATCCACAATACATGCAGGATTCACAAGCTTATACTTGCCATACGCCTCAGCAAGGTACTTCAGATCCTCATAATGATAATTTGGAATGGAACGTCCGCTCTTGCTCAAAGATCCACGTAGGATACAATGTGCCAATGGATTTCCATCGGTCTTTGCCTCATAACCGGAGAACAGGAATGTATGTTTTGCCTGTGCCGCCACACAGGAATTGAGCATGACAGCGAAATCACCGCTTGTCGGATTCTTCATTCCAACCGGAACGTCAATACCGCTCGATGTCAGACGATGTGCCTGATTCTCCACACTTCTTGCACCGATTGCCACATAAGATAAAATATCCTCGAGATATGGCCAGTTATCCGTATACAGCATCTCATCGGCTGCAGTCAGTCCTGTCTCACGGATTGCTTTGATGTGCATCTTTCGGATTGCCTTCACACCCTCGATGAAATCCGGCTTATCCTCCGGATTCGGCTGATGCAGCATGCCCTTATATCCGGAACCATTTGTACGTGGTTTGTTAGTGTAGATTCTAGGAATTACAAAAACCTTATCCTTGATCTTCTCTGCAACAGCTGCCAGTCTGCAGAGATAATCAAGTACGGAATTCTCATAATCTGCGGAGCAAGGACCGATGATCGCAATAAACTTATCAGACTCACCGGTAAATATCTTCTTGATCTCAGCATCTCTTTTTGCTTTGATCTCCTGTAACTCTTTGTCCATCGGATGCGCTGCGCGAATCTCTTCCGGCGTTGGAACCGCCTTTACCATATGTAAACCCATTTCTTTTTCCTCCAAATATTACTTATGCGTCTTTGTCAATATTCGTAAATACATATCTGAGCTGCTTTATTGCATACACAGCCTGACTTGCACACACAGACACAATTTATATTATAACATACTTACTCAATAGACTTCAATGATTCCGCCATATCTATTTTATCAATTTTCCGGCGCATCACCAGATCCACAATAATCAGGAATGCCAGTACAATCAGAACGCTATACAGATAACTGATATTCATGATTCTCGTTGCAAATGCCACCATATCGACCTGAATCTGGGACATAACAAACCGATGCAGCAAACAGCCAAGTGGAAGTCCGACAACGATTCCCATCAGCGTCAGTATGAAATTCTCCCGAAAAACATACGATCCTGTCTCTCGCGGATAAAAACCAAGTACCTTGATTGTTGCAATCTCCCGCACACGCTCCGTAATATTGATATTGCTTAAGTTGAATAACACGATAAATGCAAGCGCACCCGCACTGCCAATTACAAGTCCGACAACCGCATCCATCATCTTCATCATATTCTCCACACGGTCTTTGATGTCTGCAACAACTGAGACGCTCATCACATTGGAGAGTGCAGATAATTTCCCGCCTGCCTCATAAGCGGTACTGTCTGTATCGACATGCAAATACATTGTATTTGCCTCGCATGCTTTGTCAAAATACTGCTCATAGCATTCCGGTGTGATATATGCGTAGTGCCATACATAGTTTTCGAAGATTCCCGATACGGTCAGCGTCACATCTCCCGCATCCGTATCATGCAAGGTAATCGGATCGCCAACCGTCACATCCGCAATCTCCGCAATCTTCTTTGACAACATCACCTCACCGTTTCCCGGATAAGTGCCATTGCTGGTTGTCATGTCAAACTTCACAAAGCTTTCTAAATCTTCCGGCTCTGCAGCAATCAGATACACTGTTTTAATTGCAGAAGCTGCATGATATTCTACCGTGCTTTTGAGGATTGCTGTGGAATCCTCAAAGCCATCACCGACAGCATCCTCCACCTCCTGCTGTATATCCTCGTTATATGTGCCATTCAAGGTTACTTCCATATCGTAAGTATCGATATCACCATACTGAAACTCGGCCAGATTTGATACTGAATCCTTCACTCCAAGCCCCGTCAGGACAAGCGCCGTGCATCCGGCGATACCAAGCAGCATCATGAACATACGCTTCTTGAATCGGAATACATTTCGTGCGGTTACCTTATGTAAGAACTTCATCGGCTTCCAGATAAATGGAATCCGCTCCAGTAAGATACGTTTTCCTGCTGCCGGAGCCTTCGGCCGGATCAGCTCTGCCGGCATACACCGAAGTTCATTGATGCAGGCAAGGAATGCCGTTCCCATTGAGCAAAGCAGCGACACGATCAGGCAGATTACCAGAAGTCCTGGTGAAAAATAAAAGTCAATGCCTGTTCCGAAGTCATACAACATCTTATACGCCTCAGATATTACATATGGGAACAGATAGCTTCCTACGAAAAATCCGATCACGCAGCCAAGGAACGCCGAGCTTCCGGAATAAATCAGATACTTCGCCATAATGCGTCCATTCGTATAACCAAGTGCCCGGTATGTTCCGATCTGTCCACGCTCATCATCCACCATACGTGTCATCGTCGTCGAACAGACAAGTGCCGCAATCAGGAAGAAGAAAATCGGGAATACCTTTGCTACGCCATCGACGATGTTCGTATCATTGTCATAGCACATATAACCGACATTCGTCGAACGATCCAGCACATACGTCTTTACATCTCCAAATGCTTCCTTCGCCGCCTGTTCTCCATATTCCTGTACGAGTGCATCCTGTTGTTCCTGCGTAAGAGGCTGTAACTGTTCCATCTGGGCTATCTGCTCCTGTGTGAGCGTTCCGCTCTGCGCATCCTGCATCATCGCCTGTAATTCTTGCTGTTGCTTTTCAACCGCGTCCTCCACAAGTGTCCTGCCCAGCTCTGTCACAAGCCGGTCATACCGATCATCGGTAACCGCCTTCAATGCAGTCTCCATATCCGGTGTGACATCATCGATAAAATCATCATACGCATCCGTATAGATATCATAGGAATCCTGACTTTGTACATAGATTTCCTTATATGCATCAAAGGAAAATCCGCCTTCCGGAATAAAGATAAATGCACTGATCCGTCCATTTCCAAGATCCGTCGTTCCACGTTCGATATTGATATAGATTGGCGAATTCACCGTACCGACAACTTTGTATTTCTTGTGTGCAAATGCATCTTTTGTATCCTGCGTGTTGCTGTCCGCAATCTCAATTTCCTGTCCGATGATATCCTGTCCCTTGAACTGATATGCATCCACCACACATTCATCGTCTGCTTCCGGCATACGACCATCCCGCAGTTCCAGTGTATTCACATGCTCCGTAATGGACTGTGCGCGCAACACCTTCTCCTTACCATCCGCATCTTCATAGATCATATCCTCGTAGTAAGAGCCATCTGCCGCCAGCACATGCTCCTGCTTCCGCATTTCCTCTACCGCATCTGCATCAAATCCAATCGAAGAAAGCAGCCGGAAATCATAGAAGTTATGCTCTCGCAAATACTTATTTCCGGTTTCCACCATGCCCGGCTTTGTCACCTTCAGTCCGGAGAAAAATCCAACGCCCAGCGCAATGATTGCAAGAATTGCCAGGTACCGTCCCATACTCTGTCCAATTGTTCTACGTATATTTTTTCTATATGCCCGCATCTTCTATCACCACTCAATTTCTTCTACCGGTACAATCTGTTCATTCATCTTCACCGAAGCAATCTTACCACTCTTTACTTTAATGATCCGGTCTGCCATAGCCGTAAGTGCCTGATTGTGGGTGATGATCACAACGGTCATGCCACGCTTCCGGCTGCAATCCTGCAGCAGCTTTAAAATTGCCTTTCCCGTCTCATAATCGAGAGCACCGGTCGGTTCATCACAGAGCAGAAGCTTCGGATTCTTTGCGAGTGCGCGTGCGATTGCCACACGCTGCTGTTCTCCACCGGATAGCTGTGCCGGGAAGTTATTCATACGTTCTTCCAATCCGACATGGGCAAGCACCTCCGATGGATTCATCGGATCCTTGGACAACTGAGACGCGATCTCGACATTCTCCAGTGCAGTCAGGTTCGGGATCAGATTATAAAACTGAAATACGAATCCGATATCCCGCCGTCTGTACGTCGCGAGCTGTTTCTTGTTGTAATCCGAAACCGCTGTGCCATCCAGATACACCTCTCCTTCAGTCAGGCGATCCATACCGCCAAGGATATTGAGCAGGGTGGTCTTACCTGCACCGGACTGTCCCACGATGACACAGATCTCGCCTTTCCCGATCTCAAAGGATGCATCCTTTAAGGCTTCAACACTGACATCACCGGTCTTATAGGTTTTGCTTACGTTCTTAAACTCTACATAACTCATTTGCGTGTTCCTTTCTAATTTATCTGTGATAATTGCAAAATAATTCGATATACCCGAGTATAACATACTGTTTCCCTGCGATATATCAATTTCACGAAGCATATAATGTATTGCAACCAAGAAATACTAAATGTTCCAATCTACAATCTCTCATGCTTCCGCAGCCGCTGCCAATTCGCCATCCTTGGCTCAGTGGCAGCTTGTTTGAACATCGTGTTCAAACACTGCTGTTTTATTTATGGAACATCAAGTATTTCTAAGTTGCAAACATATCATATGCTTCATGAAATTATATATTGAAGGTGAACAATCATGTTATATCTCAGGCATATCCAATTATATTTTGCAATTATCTATAACTAATATTACTTCCTCCAGCTCGCGATTCTTAACAATACTTCCTTGTCAAGTGGATATGGACAAAGCGCAAGCTTCGCTTTATTTTCTACTACAATATCAACGACCTGACGGATGTTTTCTTCCGGCAGGATGCCGCAGTCGCTCACAACCTGAAAGAAATCTGCAAACTCGTCCACAGAAGAAAATCCAATTGTCGACAACAGATATTCCTGATCTGCCACATCTGCTTCACGGATATATCCCGGCAGGAAATATCCGATTGCAATGCCATGCGGCACGCCAAGTTCATACGTGATCGCATAGCTTAAGCTATGCGGAATCGTCGTTCCTGTCTGTGCAATCGCCATACCTGCGAGTGTCGATGCCAACAGGAAATTGCTGTAATCCTCGTCTGTCATCTCCCTCATACCAAGCAGGGCATCCTTGCTTCTCGCCCATACCTTTAGGCCCTGATCAACGAACATCCGGCTGTAATCCGTCGCGGTCGTATTCAGATAACTCTCAATCATATGTCCAAGCGCATCAATCGCGGTCTGTCCAATGACTTTCTTCGATGCGGTCTTCAGATATTTCGGATCTGCCAATGCAAGCACCGGAAATACACGGTGTGGCAGCGATGCCTTTGTCCGCTTCGCATGGACGGTAAGCACTGCGACACCAGTCACCTCTGAGCCGGTTCCACAGGTCGTCGGAATCGTTACAACTGGGAGCGCCTTTGTATGCGCGACATTCTCATACAGATAATCCGCATCCTTCTCCGGGTTGGCAAGCATAATCGCAATCGCCTTTGCCGCATCCATTGGCGAACCACCGCCAATCGCAATTACGAAATCCACGCCATTTCTTTTTCCAAACTCGGTCGCTTTCATAACCGTTTCCACAGAGGGATTTTCTTCGATCCCATCATACTGCACATGTTTCTTTCCATATGCATCAAGTGCTGCCTCCACATCTGCAAGCGCTCCATTCGCGCGTGCGGAATATTTTCCTGTCACAATCAGTGCGTAGCTTCCATAGCCTGCCAATTCCTCTGCATGTACCTTTACTGCATCTATCTCCTGGTATACTTTTGTTGGTATGTAATATTTCATATTCTGTCTCCAATCATCTGCCTGATTCCGAAGTTTCCCCGCGGTACAGACTTCTAATAATATGTTATAATGGATATCCATATTTTTCAAGCGTTGTTTTGTGAATTGTTTGTGTTTTGCGCAACCAAAAAGACATGACATACATTTTGATGTGTATATCATGTCTTTCTTTTTACTCAAACAATCTCATCAATACATCATAGACTTCCTTCGCCACCGCCAGTTTGTACATTAACCTGCTTGGTTGCTGTGGAATCTCGACAACATAGGACCTAACAGTACCTTTCAGGCTTATCGCAAAATAAACCTGTCCGGGAACCGATGCATCCGCATTGTCCGGATCCGTATTTCCCATCGTTCCGGTGACACCGATTCCGATGTCCGCACCATACATATTCGCGCAGGCGGTCGCCATGGCTTCCGCTGTCTCCTTCGAATACACCGTATACTTATGAATCACCTCAGCGGACACACCCTGCATGATCTTCGTCTCATTGCTATATGTAATGCTCGCACCTTTGAAGATGGCAGATGCCCCTTCTGTATCCGTAATCAGAGACGCAATCTGTCCGGCAGTCGCACTCTCCATCGTCGTGATCGACATGTTCCATTCGATCAGAAGTTCTGTCAATTTACGATAGTCTTGGCGGATATCTTTTTCCACATATTTTTTCTTGACTGGACGAACCTTCGGTTCTTTCTTCTTGTCTGTTTTTTCCTTTTTTGCATTCTCCTGCTTCTCTGTGTCTGGATTCTGCAAGAGTTTTGCTTCCTCACAGTATGGGCAAACTTTGTATCTGTCTCCGTTATAAAAATGATCATTTTCACATTTTCTGATATTCATAATTTTAACCTCGATTATGTTATTCATTTGAAAATTATCTTTATTATAACGTAAGTGCAGGAAAATAACCAGATGGATATTTCATCTAAACTCTCTTTGCTCCACATATCATACAGAGATTTGCGAATTCCGAATTTAATCCATTACACATCGCGCATCTCCATGTAGACGCTGCCAGAACGTTTGTCTCCTGAAGATCTGACATATCCATCATGCCATCTCCCATAAGAACGCTTGTCTCACCAGCTTTCATTGAAGCGACATCCTGCATATTGCTCTCTGCTAATATTGGCATCTTCTGTGGAGCAAATGCCACAGAATGTCGTGCCCGCATCTTAGCCCGAATATCCTCCATATTTAAATTCGTACCTGTGCGCTGTTCTTCCGAAAAAGCAAGATCGATATCATTAATCTGATCCGTCTTTTTTTGATCCTGTACAGGCAAAGTGTTCCACCAGGAAAACCCATCTCTGCACAACTCAATCAACATGTATACAGAACCACCTATTTGGATTTTATCCTTATGATTCAAATAACAGCTTTCCGTTGCACGCACATCGTTTACACTAATTTCTCCAGTTGAGCTTTCCAAGTTCAAAACGATTTTCTGCTGCATTATATCAAACGACAGTGTGCAATGATGCTCTGGCAAAACATATGCGTCTCCCTGTATGCAAATCGTATTTTCTGCACTACTTCCAATAAAATTGTCACAGGTAAATATCGGATATTGCTTCCCGTATTCCAATCCGGATACTGCCACCAGCCATCCTACCGGAAGTAAATTCTGTACATGCGACTGCTGTACAACTGGTTGCTGCACAACCGGCTGCTGTTTTTGAGGAACCATATCCTCGTTCTGATATAAAAGTTCACCGATCATACCTGCATCGGTTGGGATATATGCAACCGTATCACCCGCTGTTGCATTTCTTCCATATGCAATTGTTTCCGGCATATTTTCATCAATCTGATAACCCTGTACCGGTTTTGCCTCCTCATCTTGAGGAATATTTTTTGCCGGCTCCGCCTCCTTGCAATGGGGACATGTTTGATATTTGTCCCCATTGTAAAAATGTCCTCGCTCACACTTTTTGATATTCATGTCTATGCATTCCTCTTTTTATCTACCTTGTAAACAGATGTTTTCTCTTGTCAAAATATGATTTGTTCAGCACTACATAAAATGCTGTTACTGCCACAATTATACCACAGCTAATCAAAATCGCACCTATTACATCATCACTCATCGCATTTCCGCCATTCTCGATCCACGCATATGTATTTTCTTCAATAAATACAAGCTGCATCATAATTGCATTATACAGACATAAACATGCTGCAATCATAAAATTGACCAGATAATAGTTTCTTGGACCGCTAGTTTTAAACTCTGCCAACTCATTTCGCACTACTATACAGATAACTGCTGTAGTTATTGCCAAAATTCCCAAAATTACATACTGTATTATAATAGAATCAATGCTATCCGAATAGCTGTCAAACAAACCATCTGTCCATTCCCAATATTGCATATTCGGTTTTGAATCCTGCATATCTGAAACAGTAGAAAATGCCATAAATGCAAGCATTCCACATATAAATGCAGAAAAAAACAGCTGAAAATAAATGACGAACTTATACCATGCCATCGGCTGTTGCGGCATATAATTTCCATACACAGCATTCGCATTCGCATTTGCATCTGCATAAACCGGTTGCTGATATGGTTGTACATATGGCTGTTGTGCGACTACCTTGTCACCTACCGATATCTCAATCCGACTTCCGTCCTGGAAAGATCGTGCCAGTACTATGCTGTCTCCCATGTTCAATTTTGCCCGCTTCGTCCTGCTTCCATTTACATAGATTCCATTTGTACTGTTCATGTCTTCTATATAATACTGCATTCCCTCACGATATATCACACCATGCACACGCGACACAAAATCATAATTAAAGACAATATCATTATCCGGCTGCCGTCCAAAGCTTACCACTTCTTTTTGAAAAGCTTCAATATTATATTTCCTCTGATTTCCATTTGGATCAACTACTATAATATCCATATTCGTCTCCTCTCCGTGTCTCCTGCCTAAACTTTTCTCAGTCTTCGCAATACAAGACCAGACGCAACAGAAAATCCTACGATAAACAATAGCAGGATTCCCCACACTGTCAGTATATGCTGCAGATTATGTGTAAAAAAGTCCTCTGCCTTATGTACAATTTCAAATCCCTGATCCTGCATCTTCAACTTCAGATCATTCAGATTTGCAGTTGAACCATATCCTTCCATCGACCATCGGCACACTGTCAAATACGATACAACTTCCGTAGCATCCTCCAGATTAAAGATGACGCCCGAAAACAGAATCTGCGGCATAAGCAGAATTGGAGCCACTGTCATCGCCCGATCCGCATTTGAGAACAGCGACGACACAAACAGTCCCATAGCCGCCGCTGCCATAGCCGTTCCCCACGTCGTCATACAATATTCCAGATATGCAGGCATGCAGATTCCCTCCCCGGGATATTTCAACAAAACAGTAAATGTTGTCACAATCAATAATGTCTGAATCAGACATAAAAGTCCCAACACTACCACTTTACTGAGAATATAACTGCACAGATTTAATCCTGTCATATATTCCCGCTTCAATATATTGCGTTCCTTACAAATCTCCTGAATGGAACTTAAGATTCCAATCCAGAAACCACAACACGAAAGCGCAAACAGCAGACTCTTTGTAACCTCATACTGTTCAAATTCCTTTCCATTTGCGACAAGTGTGATCAGATACGCCAGTAACGGGGCCTGTAACAATAGCAATAACATACGTTGCCTGTCGTTTAGCATCAGTTTTATATATCGTGCACTCAAAACACCAAATTGTCTGACAAATCCCTTTTTCGACGTTTTTTTGATTTTCTCACTATCAGAACTACCCCCTGATGTATTCTGCACATTCACCTTTTCAGCATACCGACTTTGCCAGAAACCAGCATGCTTACTAATCATTTCATATACATCTACAATATCTTCTGTCTGGAAAAACGCCAATGCCTCCTGATAGGTTCCGCTAAAACACAGCTTTCCGCCAGTTCCCATAAACACAATTTTATCATACATATCCAGATTCAGAGTACTGTGTGTAACCAGAATAACTGTCTTACCAGAAACCGTCATTCCCTTCAATGTACGAATCAGACTCCGCTCCGTTCCAGGATCCAGCCCTGAAGCTGGTTCATCCAGGAAGAACAGCTTTGGATCGGTCAGTAACTCCACAGCGATACTTGCCCGCTTACGTTGTCCACCAGAAAGATTTCGTACAAACGTGTCCTTGCGTTCTGTCAGTTCCACTGTATCAATCACTTTATCCACGATTGCATGCAGTTCCTCTTCCTTTACATCCTTTGGCAATCGAAGTTTTGCAGAATAATATAGCATGGACTCCACAGTCAGATTATCGTACACAATATCCTGCTGCGGAACATAGCCAATAATATGCTTCAGCATATCAAAATTCTGATACAACCCAACTTCATTTACAAGTACCTCACCTGCTGTCGGTTTACTATAGCCACTGATACAGTTCATCAATGTTGATTTTCCGGCACCAGAACCACCGATAATCGCAACAAGTTCTCCCGGTGCAATCCTCAGGTTCACATGATCACAAATAGTAATATCCTTATGTTTTCCAACACGTTTCTGCACGTTCTTAACCTGTACAGAAATTCCATTTCTTGCACAGACATAAGAAAGTGTCCCATTTGCATAAATGATTCTCGTATGAGATATCAAAATAAAGTCTTTATCCCGAAGCTTTACCTTATCATGTATTTTCTTCCCATTAACATACACACCATTTGTGCTGTTTAAATCTCGAAGAATAAAGTCTGATCCGTATCTCATCACTTCCGCATGTTTATGCGAAATACTCACATGTTTCAGACAGATATCATTCGTTTCATCTCGTCCCAAAGTAATACGTTCTTTCGATGCAAGTTGTGAAAGATCATATTTTACCCATTTTTGTTCCTGTTTTTGAACCGAAAAGACAAACAATACCCCTTTTGCTGCGTCCTTTTTCTGCGCAATAATCCGGATGTAATCCCCGTCTGTCACATGCACGCGCTTTGCACGTTTTCCATGATATAACAGCCCGTTTGTACTGTTCATATCTTCGATATAGCATTTTCCATCCTGCATATAAATACATCCATGGATACGTGATGCATACTCCGAAGTCAGCACAATATCACAATCTGACTGCCTTCCAAAACTGATTACATCCTTCCCTACGCTTGCAAGCTGCACCTCATAGCTGGGCCTTTCTCCATCAAATACAGTTACACATAGGTTCTGATAAAATCCACTACTCATTTACCTTACCCAAGTCCTCCCAGGCAAATACCTCTCCACAGAACGGAACAAAATATAATTCGGTATTTCCAATTGCAATCTTGTCATATGCATTCAGACTTGTAACATTTAATACAACTTCATCATTCACATAAAACAATTCCTTGGACTCTCCCGGCTGTGCCAGGAATACACGTTTCTTTGGCTCATACAAAATGATTGCATGCTTTTCTCTGGATACGCTCATGTCGCCAGACAAAACAACATCCATGTCTGCGCCTCGGCCAATAAAGTTTCTTCCAGACTTCAACGTAAAGCTCTTACCTGCATCTTCACCATTGAGACAAATCAACCAGCCAACAACTGGTTCTACATTGCTGTCCAGAGAAGAATGTCTCTGTGTCTTTTGATCATCCTCATCCGGATCATTCCAGCCGGAAGTTGTATCCTGTGAATGATCCTTCAGCCAACCCTCCAGACTTCCTGCTTTTGTTGCGCCATTGTTTGGTGTTGTCGGAATGCTCTGCTCACTCATCAATGAGATTCCCATATTTCCTGCATTTCCATCATAAGCGACTGTACTGCCAAGCGTTGCTCCCTGATTATCAGGAACCGTATACCCAACCGTTGCATCTGACGCTCCATATGCAACTGTACTTGCCATACTGTCATCAACCCCGCTTGCACCTGCACAATGTGGACAGGTTGCGTACTTATCCACATCATAAAAATGTCCATTGCTACATCTCTTTAAATTCATCCTTTTATCCTCCTAATAATTTATGATATCATCCTAGTGTCTGCTATATTGCAGCAGCACCAGCGATGTATTATCCTGATTTTTTCGTGTGCGCATCATAACTACATCTGTCAATCTGCGTGCTGCACGATTCATATCCGGTTCCTCAAGCTGAATAATCTGCATGATATCCTTATCTGGCAATCGCTTATATAATCCATCACTGCAAAGCAAAACAATATCATTTTCCTGCAGTATAAATGGTTCGTTGTTAATATCCATCAGAGATACATTTCCCATACCCAGATAACTGATCAACGCCTCTGCCTGATCTTCTTCTGCGATATATTGCTCCTTTGTGATCTGCCCTTTTTTCAGTTTCTCATCCAGACTCAACCGGTAATTATGTTCCCGGTTTACTGCAAGGATCTCATTGTCACGCAGTATGTATATTTTGCTGTCACCTACCGACAGAAAATACATTTTATTATTTTCAATCACAACCGCAACGACAGTCGTTCCTCCATTCAGCGGTCTTCCATCTTCATTTTTCAGATTATTGACTGCCTGATCCATCTTCTTCGCTTCTTTTTGAAAGAACTCGCGCATATCTGTGATCGTCGTGTTGTAATAATCATCAATCAGAATAGTTGCCGCTGTCTGACTTGCGAGTTCACCACCATTCATACCTCCCATACCATCACAGACAACTGCAATCGCACGATTTCCATCTACCGCTCCAAACACGGTATCCTGTTGATTTTTCCTCGTTCCTAAAATACTGGATATCCCCATATTTATATGCAACGCATTCGAAGCCTCCAATAAGCTGTCAATATCTACATCTCTCTCAAAACGAACGGTTGTCACATCTCTCTGCTTTCTAGCCTCTTCTGTCATACCTTTTCACCTACCTTAAATCCACTGCTATTACTGCCAAGCATAATCAGTTGCCCTGGTTTTATCATTACCGGCTGACCATGTGGAAGTTTTTGTCCATTGATATATAATCCATTTGATGACTGATCTAACACTAAAAATCTTCTTCCCTTTGCATCATATATCACTTCACAATGCTTTTTGCTTATATGTGGATCGCCCTCAACCACAATATCGCAAAACTGTGCAACTCTCCCTATTGTGATTCCCTTGTTGTCCGGAAGATCGTACTTTACTTCTGCTTTTCCTACCTGAAGAATCTGTATATATCTTTTCGTAGCGGATGGCTGAGGTTCCGGGACTTTATGCACATACTTTGTCAGCCATGCCTTCTGATCCTTCGGAATATTTTGATCATCTGCCAACCCCAGGCATTTCAAAAATGTACTTACCGTCTGTATACGTTCTGTGTACTTAATCATAAGTGCTTTATCTATCGTATCGGAGACAAATGCCGGATATCCGAATTCCTTTAATTTCTGATAGGCCTTTCCCTTTGTACGATCCAGTGCATCCGGTATCTTCTTGGCTGTCATCATATAATAAATTGTACACGCCAGAGAATATACATCGGTATATGTACCCTGCTTTCCATGCAATGAGTATTGTTCCAGCGGTGCAAACCCTGGTTTTAAAACTACAGACAATTTCTGATTAGCGTCCTGTGAAAGCGTCTTGGCATTTCCAAAATCAATCAGCTTTACCTCTCCATTTCCTGTCACAATAATGTTGTCCGGGCTTATATCTCTGTGAAAAAAATTGTGCTGATGCACGATAACCAATGCATGTCCCAGCTTCCTCACTGTGTCCATCACAACATCATATGGAAGACCATTTCCGGACATCTTCACAAGCTTACGCAAGGTCACCCCTTCCAGATATTCCATAACAAAGTAGCACGTTCCGTTTTCCATGAAAAAGTCATATACCGAAACTACTTCCTTGACTGGATTCAGACTTTGAAGGATCTCCGCTTCTTCTAAAAAGCGTTCCTTACTGTGCTCAAACGTTTCCTGCTTATCGGTTGAAACAACCGCTACGTTCATTCCATCCATCGTTCTCGTTACGATTCCCTGTGGAAACAGTTCCTTCACAGCGCAATTTCGTTTTGCTTCCATATCATACGCCACATATGTAATTCCAAATCCTCCGACGCCAAGTGTATGCTGGATTATGTATTTTCCATTCAGACACAGCTGACTTTTTAATTCGACTGTTGAATCTGTCATATCTCCTACCACCTTACAACGATATCCAACGATCCTGCCGTGATACGATCGTTTTTCTCCAATCTTCGTTTATGTGTCATCTTCACACCATTCAACATAGTTCCATTGGTTGTATCCAAATCCTGAATATAAAAACTCTCTCCATCATATTCGATTGCAAAATGCTGTCTGGACATCATAACATCATCAATAAAAATGTCACACAGATCCGAACGTCCAATGATAATGCTTCCCTGCACACCAGCATCTACTTTCTTTATCATTTTCCCATTCGAATACAAATACAAACTAATTGGCTGTCCACTTTTTTGCTGTTCCAGAATGATATGCTGCTTCACATCTGTATTTTCTGCAAAAACAGCCTTATCATCTACAACTACAATTCCCTTATTTTTCTTAATCACATGGAAAACAACCAGCAATATTACAACCAGTATAATTAAAAATATTACCAGAAAAATCCACCAGAATTGCTTGAAAAAGCTTTCCTTTTCCACCTGTTTTTCCGGTGCATCTGTAAGGCTCACATGGTAATCACCTGCAAGTGCATTTCCCTGCAAATCCGTTATACCGGAAAAATAAATACAATAATCCCCCTTATAAATCGTGTCATTCATGGTAAGTCGATATGTACAATCTGTATGAGCTCCCGTCTCCGACACGCTGACACACTGCAGCCTTGTTGCCTGTCTCCCACTTGACGAACTGTCAGTTGCCACGCCGTCTTCCACGATTCTGTACGCCTCCACAGAATCTGCCCTAAGGACAAACTCGCTGAATTTGATATCAATGCTATTATCTCCAGAACGGACAACGGAAACGACCTGTGGTGGCTCCAAATCCGGCTGTGCCTTATTAAATACAACCGACTTTTCTGCATAATTCCAGATTTCCTGACTATCCTCCAGAATAAGTTTCAGACCGATCGTATAACCTATGCCCTCCTGTGCATCTGTATTGGTAAAGGTTGCAATCCATGCATCCTGTAACTCATTGATTTTCGTTTCCACGCTGTTTGAAAAATCATTGTCCTCAACGTAAATACCTTCGCCACTGCTTGATGCTGCAATTCCTTCCAAGGCATTCCCATTCGTTGCCTGCGCATTTTTGTTCATAAACGCATAAACCGGGATATTGGCATCCTTCAATGCACTTTTCACTTCTTCACTTGTCTTTCCGGTGTTCGAATCATTCTCACCATCCGACAGCACAAAAATAATATCTCTGCCGGTAAAACTGTCTCCTTCTATACTCTGATTTTTCGTCTGAATCTGTTTTACCAGATTCACAATACCATCATTCAAATAGGTTCTTTCATCATTTGCAGACAATGCATCCAGTTTTTCTTTTATTTCCGCTGTCTGATCTGCTGTTGCATCTACAATTACAGGTGTTAATGTATCGGACGCATTTCCAACCGTATAAAGAGTGAGTGTATCTGCTTCTTCCATCTTCAGAGCCAGTCCATTGATTGCATCAATCAGTTCTGCAAAATATCCCTTCACAGATCCTGATGTATCCAATAACACATAATAATGGATTCCATATCCAGTCTTTTTCCACTGAGACAGTTCGGATGCCGTCCATTCGTTTCCATTGAACTGCATGCTGACGTTATGTGGATCGGTTGCCTGAAGTGCTCCGTTTTTTCCGTTATAATAAAATATCATCCAAATCGTAGGAAGATTTCCCTGTACCTGCTCTACCCGGTTTTCTGAATCCGCTTCCATATGGATCTGTGTATAGTCTTTATATGGATCTGCTTCCGTTGTTTCCTGCTCACTGGTTACTTCCTGCGTGCTACCTGTCCCCTGCTGCACTGCCTGTGTCGTCGTTTCTGTTTTCTTCTCTGTCGTCTGTTCTGTGCTTTTTTCTGTCGTAGTCTTTTCGGTAGTTGTCCCTGGCGAAGAAGGCGTCGCTACCTCCACTCCACTCGTCTTCGCTTTTACACTCTGACTACTCCCATACGTCATCGTCGAAGTGATAAGCAGGCACAGTAGTGATGCAAATAAAACCAGTTTTTTCCATATATTTTTCATTCTTCTTCCTCCCATGTATGTCCTTCCCTGCAATATGCTATAAATTCAAATATGCTGTCTCCTATATATAATCGATCTCCGCTTCGTAATACCCGTTGTTTCTCTAATAATTCCTGATTCACATATGTAAGCGTTCCCTTCCCCGGAACTATATAAAAATGATTGGATTTCCCATCATATACAACCGAGCAATGCGTATCCCGTGAAATGCTTCTGTCTTCCGAAAAAATAACATCCATATCCATACTTCGCCCAAGCCTGTTGAATCCGTGGTGTAGTCGATAATCTCGTCCTTTTTCCGGACCTTTCACGCATACCAGCCACCCGGTCACATAATCGTTTCCCCGTACCGGCGAGTAATACCCGATTGTCCTTCCATAATCATTGGCTTCTATCTTTTCTTTTTCCTGTCTGCAAATATATTCTTCCAATTCTGAAAGCTTTTCTGCCTGTACTGCAACCGTTTTCTGCTCCTGCATGATATTTGTATTCTTCTGTATCTGCTGTTTCCGCTGTTCGCAATACGGGCATTTGTCATATTTCACATTATCGTAAAAATGCAACCCTTTCTCACATCGTATAATTCCCATACCCCCGGATTTCCTCACTTTCCCTAAAACCACCATATGGGACTGCCTGACCCAGACAATCCCATGTGGTAATATGAAATTTATTTTAAGGTAATTGTAAATGTCACCTTTCTTCCATCAATCGTTGTTGTATATGATACACTTGTCTTCTCACCGGCTTCTGCCTGCAACTGTGACAATGTATTTACAAGTTCCGTTGGTTCCTGTCCTCCTTCAATCTCTTCAGACTCAGCTGTGGTGTTTGCCGGATTCTCCTGTGCAGACTGTGCACAGTTTCCTGCATATTGTGTCAAAACTCCTGAAACTGCCTGTGCTGGATTGGTATCCATGAGCTGCTCCACTGTCTGCGATGGATTTGTTCCAACCTGTGTAGATGTTGGAGCAACATAAGTATCTGCGACCGAAACACTGTCTAATACCGGAATATCTGATGCTGTATAAGTAACTCCATTTTGAATGTATGTGTTATTGGAAATATAGTTATTCGTAATCGTTGTGTAATTGTTTTCTACATTAATGTTTGTATCGATCACAATATTGGTATCTCCTGTTGTGTCGTCTGGAGTTGTATCATTCTGTGCCGGTTCCTGCACTTCTGTCGTTGTATCCTCTGGCTGTCCATCTGTGGATGTTGCATCCTCCGGATCCCATTCATTACCAGTGTTATAATCCGGCGCCTCTGAGATTGTCGGATTATTTGCGATATCTCCTGCTACAGATCCACTCACAACATTTTCAGGCTCTGGTACTACAATATCTTTGATAATATATTCACACACATTGTTACATTTATCATATGCTAAAAGCTTTACATCGTAACTACCCCGTGTGTTGTCGTGATCTGCGATTTTAACTTCATATTCCCATTTGTCGCCACCGACATTAGTTGCAAAATTCTTTCCATCCTCATACCATTTTTCCGGAATGGATAATTCATTTCCATTTGTATATGCAAGACATCCGACGTGCTGAACGCCTGTCAGAGCATCACTTGCCTCAAACCGAAGCTTAAACCCTTCTGTTGTGATCTCACGAATCTCCACTACAGAGATTGAAGGGGCTGTCTTATCCATCGTAACCTGTACGGTATGGCAATCAGATATATTTCCACTTGAATCATATGCGTAGATATGTGTGTTATAAACACCCTCTTCATTACCATGATCTGCAATATTCACTGTGTATGTATATACGCCATTGTCAGACTGTGTAACAGTATCCCAACGAATATCATCCTGTCCATTCTTTTCGGTCCATGTTGGGAACTGTACCTTTGCAACTGATACATCATCTGTAGCAGTACATTGTACTGTATAAGTATTTGCTGTCTGCTCCGTCACCTTCACATCTGTGATTGTCGGTTTGGTTGTATCGGATGGTCTGTAATTAACAGCTCCGAATCCTCTCATATAAGAGGAAGTGTACAGATTGTAAGACGTCTGTTTTACGCAATCGCCTGCGTTTCCCTCTATGCAATGTACATATCCACGATCTACATATTCCACCATTCCTACATGGCTGTTGCCACTTCCGAAAATAACGATATCACCAGGGTTTGGTACATAGGAACCACCAGATGGATAATACAATCCTGCATTTTTAAACCACTGTGCAATCGTTGGAACCCATCCGGTTCTTGGATATGCATTCGAATCCACACCGCTGCTCTGAAGTACCCACCATACAAAATATGCACACCATGGCTGACCATTTCCAACTCCTAGGTCTCTTGCATACTTCGTGAAATTACCGGAACCACTGTTCGCTGTGTAATCATCCAGATTCGCATTGGATGCCTTCTCATGATATCCAACCTGCGATCTTGCAAGTGCTACTACATCTTCTCTCTGTCCAGCCTTTGAAACCATTGTTCCAAAACCACCAGTTGCCATAATCGTCACTGTCAGACACGCTGCCAGACATTTGCTGATAAATCTTTTTAATCCTTTTTTTTTCATATGAATGACCTCCCTCATATTGGTTCTTGTTTCGTGTTGAGATCATCATACCGCGAATTGTAATTTTTTGATCCTTCTGGTAAGTTTTGACAGGTTTGCTGTAATTTTTGTATTATCCAAGACAAATTATATTGTCTTCACTTCCTATAAACAGCTGGCTTCCTGTCGGAAGCTCTGTATTCTGGCGTTTTTTCAGCATATATTTACGATCAACGAGAATACCATTTGTAGACAGATCATTTACAATATACGTTTTCTTTTTTCCATCATAACAAATAGAACAATGTACACGACTTACCATATCGCCACTTAGAACAACATCACATTGCGATGCATCCCTTCCAAGCAGCACACGTTGTTCCGGCTTGAGCCGAATGATTTTGCCTATCAAATATCCTTTTATTCCGATAATCGCCCCGGCATCATCCTGATTCATCGCCAGGCTTCTCGTCACTGTAATTCTTGAATTTGGCATTTTCTTTCTCCTTATTTTTTGCTTCTGTCAAAAATGTCTCTGATTTCCTGATAATAACGTCTACTGATTGGTACAGCATATGTTCCACAATTTACCCGTTCACGCGTCATGCTACATATATCCGCTTTACGAACCATAAAACTCTGATGAGTCCGAATAAATCCCCGTTCACCCAAAACGACTTCAATCTCTGCCATTTTTGCATAAAATGGCACGTCTTCTTTTTCTAAGTGTAGCAATAGCAACCGTCCACTGCTTTCAACGTAATGAATAGCATTAATAGGAATTCTTCGGGCCTTTCCCTTTGAAATTACATTCAGGCACTCCTCAGAAGCATTCAATTCATCTACATATCTCCGCACTTCTCGACTCATATCTTTACCCGCTTGTTCCTTTAAAACATAGGAAAAAGCTTTATATATATACCCCTGATATACATATTGCGTAGACCGTGTAATGAAAATAATATCCACATCTACCTTATTTGTACGAATATATTCAGCAACCTGCATGCCATTAACAGGCTCCATCATAATGTCCAACAAAAGCAATTCACAATCAAACTGCCCCTGTTCTATTGACTCAATAACTTTATCTCCCGATGTAAAAATTGTAATCTCGATTTCTTCATAATCAAAAAGTGCCTTTCCAACAGTTTCACGGATTAAATCTCTGTCATGTTGCGAATCATCACAAATGCCAATTCTTAACATGTATTTATCTCCTTGTATTCATTTAGTATTTATATTCCTCCGACGTTTCTATCTCTCTCGTCGCCGACGATGCTGGTTTACTCGTGCTCCACGAACTCCACGAACCATAAACAGGTTTTCGGAAATAATAAGTGGTTATAACCGTTTTGCTTCTTTGCCTGTACCGATATATAGTACCTGACCACGACCATTCACCCGTACCAGAGACATGTCGATATACAATACATCCATTTAAGCACCACCGCTCAGTTCCTCCTGTAACCCACTGAAATGGACTCATTTTTGATAACGAAGACCACGGTACACAGTATTCTTGTCTTGAACATACTCCATTTACATTTTTGTCATTAAATGTACCATTCTGCGGATTATAATACCAACCACAATCCGCTCCAGATTCTGTTTGAACCTCACAAGTATCACTTGATCCCACTGCATTCTTTCCCCAATCAGACCAGCCACCCCAATCTCCATAGCTTGTACTGTTCTGACTTCTTACATATTCATAGCCAGCAGGTGGCGTTGCACTAGAAGTTGATGTTTTTTCATCATATGATTCCACATTTCTATAGCGATAATACTTTACCTTTGTGTTGTCGCACACAACAAAATTAACAACTGTTTCCTTTGCAACTTTTGTATCCGGCTCTATTCCCTGTGAAAGCACCATTCCATCTGTGGCGCCCTCTTTATGTTGATATGTAACTGCTCCTGCAGAAAGTTTTTTATCACTAAGGCTCTTTCTTGCCTCTGCTTCTGTTTTTCCTACCAGATTTGGAACCTTAATCTTTCCTGCCTCTGGATCTGGCTGTGGTGGAGCTTCCGTCGTTGTAACCGGATTCACGACTTCTTCCTCTTGCTTTGCCTCTGTTGTAGTTACCTGCGTCGTAGTCTTTCCAGAAGAATCTGAAGGTTTATTATCCGTTGATGCTGTTGTTTTTTCTGTTGTACTATTTTCTGTTGTCACATTGGCTTGTGTTGTCGTTGGATCATACGTAATTACTGCATTCGGATTTCCCAAACTTATATAAATAACCACGGTCGTTCCAACCTGCACTTCTGTTCCTGCTGCAACACTCTGACGAATAACATGGTCTTTCTGTACAGAATCACTTTCCTCATTCTTTGTCTGCACCTCAAGTCCCTGCGCCTGCAGCAATGCAATTGCCTCTGAACTGCTCTTATATTGGACATCCGGTACATGTACCATTGCATCCTCTTGCTTTCCAAGGCTGATAACCACACCTACTTTCGATCCCTCAGCCACCTCTGTGTCCGCTTCGGGATTCTGAGATATAACGCATCCTTTTGGAACTGTGTTACTATAATCCGTTCCAGATTTATACAAATACAATTTTGCTTTCTTTACCTTGCTCTGTGCATCAGACCATTTGTCTTTTACAAGATTGGGAACCTTTGTATTGTTGTTCGTGTCATATCCATCAACACCCTTTGACAGATAAATCGTTATCTTTTCACCGATTTTAACCGTTGTTCCTTCTTCCACATCCTGTTTTGCGACATAGCCTAGAGCCACTTCACTCTCCACATCTTCAAAAGTTATTGCACTCTCATCCCAACCCATATCCAAAAGCAATTTCATTACCTCATCTTTGGATAATCCGACAATATCTGGCATATATCCCTTCTCATATCCGGCACTTACTACCAGTTCCATTACCGTTTTTTCCTGTACAACTGTTCCAGATGGAATATTCTGCTGTAACACCATATCCTCTGCAATCTCATCGGAATGCTGCTTATCAGTAATCTGTGTGATCAGATTGGCATCACCGACCGTCTTTTCCGCCTCTGCCAGAGCAATGTTTACTACTTCCGGTGCATATACATATCCATTTTCCAACTGCCCCCGGTTCGAGTGGAACAAATCAGCAAACTTAATAACGCCCGTCACCAGCAATACAATAAATACACACACTGCAGCGGCCGCCACGCCTGATGTAATTTTCAGCCAAATCGGCCATTTACCAATATCCATCTTCTTTAAATGAATCTTGTTCCGCTTGACAGCCTGGTCACTGAACAAATCCGCTTCCAGATCATCTGCCGTCTGTGTACGATCCTCGATGCGAATATTCAAAGCATTCATAATCGCATTCTCTTTGTTCTTCGGGATCTTAATTCCCAGTTTGGATGGTGGAAGCAATGTATCTTTGTTACGGCGTTCCATCGCATCCTCCGGCGTCACACCCGTAATCATCTTATATAACGTTGCCGCACAGGCATACACATCCGTCCATGTTCCCTGATCCCCGCGGCTCCGATACTGTTCTTCTGGCGCATACCCTGGCTTTACAAGCACAGACAAACTACGACTATGCGTTGTTGTTGCAAATCGTGCCGCACCAAAATCAATGATCTTCACTTCACCAGTCTTCGAGATCATGATATTATCCGGAGAAATATCCCGGTGTAAAATCCCCTCTTTGTGCACTTCTTTTAACGCCCCTATCACTGGCATCATAATATTCAGTGCTTCATCAACCGGAATCCTACCTTCCCGTTCCAGTTTTTCTTTCAACGTCTCTCCATCAATATATTCCATAATGATATACGCCGTATGATTCGCCTGAAAACTATCGTGGATGTCCACGATTCCCGGCGTATGTTTGAATTTCGCAAGCCGTCTTGCTTCCTCAACAAACTTTATGATTCCACTTGCAAACTGTTCTTCTTTCTCTCCTGAGAAAACTGTCACATCCGGAGATCCCATAGCTCTGGTTGAAAATTCTCCCGGCAAATACTCCTTGATTGCAATCTTCTGGTTTAATACCGGATCATAGCCAATATAAGTCACACCGAATCCACCATTTCCAATTACCTTGCCTACAATGTATCGTCCCTCGATTACAGTACCCGGTATCAAATGATATGCTTCTTTCGGTGCTGTTCCATCCACGTAACCACAATGTGGACAAACATCATATTTATCATTGTAGGTTTCCATACAACCCATACATAACTTATCAGCCATATTGATATCTCCCTTTATTTTTGTTCCTCACACCATTCGTCAATGGTTTTTGTTCGCTTTCGCACAACCTGCTTCCACAAATCCTCCGTCAGTGTTTCAAGCTTTTTTTCATTCTCCGGATAAAATTTCAGATTATCTAAGTATCCATCAATCAAACTTAGCTTACTGTTGTTATCCACATATACTCTGTATGCATCTTTCTGCAATGGTATTGCATGTCGATGCACCAGATGATAGGTCTTCTGCGGTCCCTCCTCCAGCATGTACCGAAGCCAGACTCTGGCAGCCGCAATCTCATCTTTACTGGCACTTCCACTGATGCTGTACGCATCCGTGAATCGGCCACACAAGGTATTTGACTGAATCGGCCGCATCTCATACAATCCAACTACATTTTTATTAAATGTCTGCAATTCCCGCACAGATGCCAGATAATAGGAAACCGTTCCATTCGCAAACCCATCCATCGCCTTTTCACTATTTTCAAGTTTTATATTGCTTTTCGTATGTTTCACTACATCCTGTATCAGTTCCTTTGCGGCATTATCCATAGCCAGACCATTTTCATAATGATAACTGCCTCCCAAAGTGTTGATCAGCATATCTGCATATGCAGAATCCATATAATACTGCGATTCCTGTATGTCTGATATTCGACTCAGTTCAAAAGAAGATGCATCTACCGTATCCGACCGGCGCACATACACGACCGGAATGTTGAACCCAAGTGGAACCTCTTTTTCCTCTATCAACTTCTTTTTATATGATTTCAGGAAGTAATAATCCGACAGGTTATCCATGCTGTTATAAACTGGTTTTACAGATGCAGCCGACTTCTGTATCTCTTCTGATGCATACTCCGCCTGATATACTGTTGGCATCGTTCCATCTGCCTTTGCCTGTTCCAGTCTGTCAGCATATTGTTCCTCTGGAATTGCTTCTACGGAAACTGTTATGGCAGCCTGATCACTTTGGAACATATCCGACATATCTTCCATCATTTGTTTCGCTGAATCCGCATCCTCATCTCCGGAATATGCAACCCAGACTGTGATCGTCGCCGGATTCAGGACCGGATCCTTGCTGTCATAGATACGCCATGCCGCGAACCCTCCGACTGCCAGCAAAAGAACCGCAGCTGCTATTGTAAACACACGTCTTCTCTTTCTTTTTTTCAGCTCTGTTTTGTCGTCAACAACCTTTTTTTCTTTTAAAAGTGCTTTCTGAAACTCACCAATATTCTGAAACCGCAGCGCCTCATTGACTGCCATTCCACGCATAATCGTATCGCTGATATAATCCGGTATTGACGGATCTAATTCTTTCGGAGCAACAACCGTATCCTCTATCTTCCGATTTGTACTCTCGTCTGGCATCACACCGGTTATGCAGTAATACAACATCGCAGACAGCGCATATATATCTGTCCACGGTCCCTGCTTACTCTTTGTCTGATACTGTTCCGGTGGTGCAAATCCCGGTTTCAAAATAATCGAGCGCGTCACTTCTTTCTCTGTATCTGATAATCGTGCAGCTCCAAAATCCAGAACCTTAACTTTGTTTCCCTCACACAAAAATACATTATCCGGACTGATATCCCGGTGCAGGATCGATGCATCATGAATCTCCTGCAATGCTTCTGAAACAGCGAATGCAATCTCTAACGCTGTTTCCATATCCAACTTGCCGCCTTCCTGTTTCATAAATTCCTTTACGGAAATTCCATCAAGAAATTCCATGACTATATATGCCGTATTATTTGCTTCAAAATGATTTTCAACATGGACGATATTTTTACTTTTTTCAAATATTGCCATCTTACGTGCTTCCTCCAGAAAACGCTCCAGATTGGAATAAAACTCTTCCTGATGTCTGCCTCCATACACGATCAGATTTGGATCACCAGGCACACGCTGTACCATACCTGCCGGATAATATTCCTTGATTGCCACAACCATCTCTAACGTTGTATCCCATGCTTTATATGTAATTCCAAATCCACCTGCTCCGAGCGTGGTTCCGATGATATAACGATTCTGCAATATCGTTCCCGGATACAGATATGTTATCTCCTTCGGAGGAGTCCCCTCTCTATATCCGCAAAAAGGGCAAGCAAAATGATTCTGCTCCTGTCCTTCCGGTATTCCAAATTCTTTCATACAATTCAGACATCTTCTCTTCATAGTTCATCCCTCGTATCTATTTTCCAAGTCGGAATATATCTCCATCTTTACCCAATTGAATCATCGTTCCGGCAGGTATTTCTGTCGGTTGATTTTTCTGCATTGCCTTCCCGGATATATAGGTTCCATTGCTGGAATAATCGGTTACCACATATGTGTTATTCGCCGGATTATAGGCAATCTTACAATGCCTGCGGCTCACCTTGTCCTTATTGAGAACCAACTGACACGCGGCTGGATCACGACCAATAACAATTCCATCTCCCACTGCTGCCTCTGCACCCGCATACTCTCCTTTAATTCCATATATCATTGCAGATACAGCCTGTGCAACTTCTCCCGCTGACGGCAATTCTACTTTTCCCCGAACAAACTCCAAAATCAGTCCGACCAAAGATGCAATAAACACTGCACCCATCATGCCAACCAGAAGCCAGAATCCTATCTGTACCGAATGCTGCAATAATTGTCTGCAGAACCTTCCAATATATGAAAGGACGGTTTCCTTTACAAAGCTGCCGAGCAAATATTCATATACACCGGTATCATTAAACAGACTTTTTTCTATTGCCTCGACCAATGCATTCTTTGCAATACCCGGAACTGATATATACAATGTAAGCGACGCTGCGATTGAAACCGCAGACAGTGTCATCCCTGCAATATATTTTGCTTTTTTCTTTAACACCCATGCAATTACAATCACCGCAACTGCTGTTATCCACGCAACCAGTAACATACTTACAACCAGTCTCTTCAAACCGGAAATGTAGTTGTATGTCTGATCCGTCGGAATGTCTATGACATCCTTCAATAATTTCACACCTGATCTGGATGGCAGCAAATCTCCGGAACCACCATCTTCAAATGCAGAATCCAGTTGTGCAATTCCATCAAAGGTTGTATCAAATGCCTGTTTGACTTCCGTTGTTCCAATCCGGAAATATGGAAGAAACATCGTAATTACTGCCATCAACGAAAACACTGTTATAAGAATGCTAAAGCATATATTTCTCTTATTCATACCTTTTTACCCCTCTTTATTTATTCTCCGGCTCTACCCATACCGCAATCGCCGAATTGTTGTCCATATCCGATCCTTTTCCGTTCTCGTTCACTATCTCAACCATGCGATCAAGCCACGCATCTACCGTATCCGCCTTCTTCAGACACTGCATCATCTCTTTTTCCGTGATCTGCTCCCAGAATCCATCCGAACAAAGTAAAAAAGCCTGTGACTTGTTTAAATCTATCCCTTCTGAGATATCATACGCATGTCCATTCATCCACGGACTTCCCACAACCCGAAGCAACCGGCTCCGATCCTCATGTCCACGAATATCCTTTTCTTTGATTTCTCCAGTGCTGACAAGCATTTGTGGAACACTGTGATCCAGCGTCCGCGTAACCATCTTATTTTTCTTAAAATAATATAATCTGGAATCTCCTATATGTCCCCAATAAGCACGATTTCCCGAAATCAAAAGCAGCACCATCGTTGTCTTCATATCCGCATATTCGCGTGTCTCCTTCTGTGACATCGTGATAATATCCTGCGCACAGTCAAAGCATTGTGCCAGAAATTCTTTTTCATTTTTCCCCTGAAAATACTCCCCATGGAACATTTCCGAAGAAGTTGTCACAGCCAGATTTGATGCACATTCTCCATGTCCATGTCCACCCAAACCATCCGCCAGTATAAACAAATAATTTTCGTCTTTTTGCTGCTCGCCGACACTGTCTTCGTTTACTTCCCGATTTCCTATGTCCGAATATATTTTATATGTAATCATCTGAAACCTCCTTTATTGTTCGACTTGCATTCATATTAACAGACGAATTTTTCAAGTTATCATCAATGCAAATTTTATGTCTTTTCTTGTCAATTTTGACAATCTTAATCAATCAGACTGCCCCGATATATACCCAGCTCCGCATCGTATTCTTCCACATAAATATGTTCTGACTCATCTAGTGCCGACACTATCGTATTTGTTGGTCTTGGCTGCATATAGTAACTTTCTGTCAATCCTGTATATGTACTTAATGCTGTAAACTCCATATCTTTTACAAACGCATCTACCTGCTCCATGAATTCCTCTGACGATACTTCCGTTTCTCCAATTGTACAAACAACGTCATAAGGTCCGCCTTCCATATATGAATTTACTTCTCCACTGTCATTCCATTCCATTACCTTTACAGGATTTAACTCTCCATTATCGCCTTCATCAAAACGATAAAACACGGAAATTGATCCATATCCACCATAAGTTTCTGCTATTGCATATAATTGTCCATCTCCTCTTTTTTTGAATACGCAATAACGTGTTCCCCCTTCTACAAATATATCCAAATTCTCCAAAAAACAAATTTGTTCTTCTCTCCCAGCTCTAATTGTATAGATATTTAAATCTCCTCCTCCGGTCTCAGGATTTTCTGTCATAAATATCAATTCCGGCTGCTCATCACCTGTAACATCCATATAACAAACGGATGCATATCCATATCCACTAGCTCCGTACTCTGTATACGCAGATATTTTATCCGCCTCTCTTTCCAGCACATCTATATATGGCTGATATTCCGCTGTCAAACTGCTATTTCCCTGCATAACCTGCTCTTCATTCTCATTGCAAAGTAAAACCATTGGGAGCTTACCACCATAATTATTCATAAGATATAAATTCATCCACGACCGTTCTTCCTCTGAGAAGCTGTCCAAAGGTCTTCCCGGAAGATAAAATAAAATTCGACCTGCATTTTCGAGTCCGTACGCTTCACTATACATGTATCGCATTTCATCCTTTATCTCTTCCGTTCCCGGTTCATTTACATACTCTATCGATTCTATCGTCGTTGCATAGGTGTAATCATCCACCTTTTCTAACTGTCCAAACCGTCCGGAGAATTCACTAAAATAGATTGATCCACTTGGATATCCTTCTCCGGTATCTCCCATCTCGCTATCATGAAACATACCTGAGAAATTCCCATCTGCATCAATGGACAAATCTGTCTCCCATGCACCTGCTCCACTTGAAAAAATAAATGTTGTATGCTGCAATTTCCCATAGGAAAATCCAATATCTTCAGGTATTTCTTCTGCTTCTTCTGTTGTCGTTTCCGCCTCTGTCGTTGATGCAGTTGTAGGTTCTTCGGACTCCGTTTCCGCCTCAGCTTCTGTTGAAGCATCCGTCGGTGTTGCAGTATCCTTTTTCGACGAATCTCTGTGCTTTGCATAAACAATCAATGAAACAATAAGTCCTGCCAGCAATACACACACAACGCTGAGAATAATAACCAGCTTCTTTTTCGACTTTGTTTTATTTCCCTTGGCTTCTTTTCCCCCACCAATATAGATACTTATACTTTCTTCACTGTCTTTTCCCTGTATGCAAATGCAATCCCCCTCTTCAATCGCATATTGCTCTACGCGGTTTCCATTTACCAGTATCCCATTTGTGCTGTTCAGATCCTGCACATACCATATGCCCTCTTCCATATAAAACACACCATGGATTCTCGATACAAACTCCAAATCAAGTACAATATCATTGTCCGGCTGTCTTCCAAAGCTTACAACTTCCTTTTGAAATTGTTCCAGATTATAGCTTTCGCTTTTTTGGTTGCCATAATAAATTACTATTGATTTCATATCAAACGTTACTCCACTGTTTAAAAACTAATTTTTATTCAACTACTTCAATAGCAAACTGCACGCCTGCCATCGCATTAATTACATATTTCCCAAGTGGAAGATTCGATGTGTCATAATAAAAATACCCTTCTGGAGCCTCTTGGTAATCAGCCTTATACTTATCTCCCAACAAAAAACATTTCTTATCTACAGAAACTGTTTTTACTACCTGCTCGTAATTCTTATAATATGTTACTTCAATATTCGTTGGCTCTGCATAATACAAAAATTTGTATGTAGGCCATCCATCTCCAATTTCTACATAATCTGCTATCCTATTTGCATCCTCATCATTAATTTTAAATATCTTATTCGTCGTAATAAAACATTTGCCGTAGTATAAGGATGAATTAAAACTGCTCTTGTGAAACTCTACTGTGCCATCATCATTTGTAACGAATTCCTGCGGAACAGAATATCCTTCACTATTAATAATTGATATGGATTTAAATCCATGCATACCATCAAATCCAACAATTTTGTCACCGACATGCACCTGGGCATATTCAAAATTTTCTCCCACAAACCTGATTTTTAACGATACCATGTTCTCATCAAAGCATTCGCTGTTTGTCATTGGATAATAGCAGTCATTATGTTCCACGAAAAAATGCTGGTCTTGGTCCTTAGCCGCCTCCGAATAACTCAACCCGCCTACACTATTTTCTACCGGGAAATCGGTTTCCGAAACCGCATTCTGTACGGCTTCTGTTGTAACCGTTTCTTCTGTTGTTTCTTCCGTTGTTTCTTCTACTTCTTCCATCGTAGTTTCCGCCTCGATTGTTGTCACAGTTGTTGGTTCCTCTGTTTCCGTTGCTTCCTCTGTCTCCGTTGAAGCATCCGTTGGTGTCGCCGTTTCCTTCTTTGACGAATCTCTGTGTGTTGCGTAAATAACCAACGAAACTATAAATGCTACCAGCAGTACACATATCACACTCAAAATAATAACCAGCTTCTTAGGGGATCTGGTCTTATCCAGCTTCGCTTGCTCTGATTGGCTGATATATATGCTTATACTTTCTTCCCCATCTTTTCTCTGTATACAAATGCAATCCCCCTCTTTGATCGCATATGGCTGGTCAATATAGACTCCATTTACAAGCAATCCGTTCGTACTGCCCAGATCCTGTACATACCATGTTCCGTCTTCCATAAAAAATACGCCATGTATCCGCGATATAAAATCCAAATCAAGTATAATATCATTGTCCGGCTGCCTGCCAAAGCTTACAACTTCTTTATTGAACTGCTCCAATATGTAACCATCTATTTTTTTATCTGCATACTTAATAACAATTTGCATATTCCAAGCATTCTCCTTTTTCAGGTTCAAAATGTCCGTTCATTATAGTATCACAAAAAAATCACAATTTTCGTCATCATGCATTATTGGCACGTTTCTCGTCAAAATTGGTACTGTATACATAAAAAAGCAACCGGAATCTTTCAAATAGATCATTTCCGATTAAAATCTGGCTTAAACTCTTTTTTCTGTGCACTTTTTATTAGGGAATCCTATTCGTTTAATAACGCATTAAATTCTCTGTTGACACGAATCGTTCCCATATATATAAACTCATCGCTTACATAATTGCATAACTGAAATTCTTTGAAATCGAAGGGACAACCTCTTCCTGAAACACGTTGTCGTTGTCCCTTGCTTTACATATAATTCCATATTCATCTAAAACAGTCTGTAACACATATCTCCCATATATGATTATTCCTGTTTGCAAATAATGCATTTTTTCCACAATTTCTCTCTTGTCTCATAAATGGTGTCATAAAAATATTTTTTACTTTTGTGAATACTCATTTTTTTCAACCCATGAAAGCATATCATCTACATAATAACTTCTTGTTTCTATTAATCCAAATTCATTATATATATACTGCCATTTAAAGCTTCTGAACAACTCACCATTTTTATAAATGACATTTTCAACAACATTTCCGTATTCATCATATTGATTCGTTTGTCTCTCGTTTTCATATATTATACCATCTTTATCATATAAATTTTTCTCAGTCTCAATAAGTTGATTTTTTTCATATTTCTTCATTGTCTCTGAACACAACCTATAACCTTGCTTTCTGTCCTTAACCCAATATATTTCTTTTATATTATTTCCGTTCTCATCATATTCATACTCATTCCAACTATTAGTATTTCCATTAGAATCATAATATGTCTCCTTAATTGCATAAGGAGAATCTCCATATTCTAGAACATGATATCCAACATCCTCTCCACCTATTTTTTGATCATAATATTTTACCATTTTATTATTTTCATATATATAAATGGTGTCTGTTTCTTCAGTTTCACCAGAATAATATGTACAAGATTTTTCACAGGTAATATTCCCATCCGAATCATATTCATATATTAACGAAGACTCTAACTGATCATCTTTTGTATAAGAGTTAATACTACTTAAATTATAATTTGAATCATATTCATAAATCCATTTTCCAGTATACTCATCATTAGGATTATAATATTCGCTTTTTACTTTTAAATAATTGTCCTCTTCCAATTCTCCCCCATTCAGTTCATCTTCTTCGGCATCTGGTAATTCCTCTGTTACTTCTTCCGCCTCGGTTGTTGGTTCTTCTATTTCCGATGTCTCTTCTGTCTCGGTCGAAGCATCCGTCGGTGTCGCCGTTTCCTTCTTTGACGAATCTCTGTGTGTTGCGTAAATAATCAACGAAACTATAAGTGCTGCCAGCAGTACACATATCACACTCAAAATAATAACCAGCTTCTTAGGGGATCTGGTCTTATCCAGCTTCGCTTGCTCTGATTGGCTGATATATATGCTTATACTTTCTTCCCCATCTTTTCTCTGTATACAAATGCAATCCCCCTCTTTGATCGCATATGGCTGGTCAATATAGACTCCATTTACAAGCAATCCGTTCGTACTGCCCAGATCCTGTACATACCATGTTCCGTCTTCCATAAAAAATACGCCATGTATCCGCGATATAAAATCCAAATCAAGTATAATATCATTGTCCGGCTGCCTGCCAAAGCTTACAACTTCTTTATTGAACTGCTCCAATATGTAACCATCTATTTTTTTATCTGCATACTTAATAACAATTTGCATATTCCAAGCATTCTCCTTTTTCAGGTTCAAAATGTCCGTTCATTATAGTATCACAAAAAAATCACAATTTTCGTCATCATGCATTATTGGCACGTTTCTCGTCAAAATTGGTACTGTATACATAAAAAAGCAACCGGATTCTTATCAGAAAAGATTCCGATTGCTTCTATTTCATTTTTTTATTGACATTAAAGCTGCTATAGCAAAAATTTCGTTATATTATTGGTATTTAATTTATTTTACAGTTATCCTCGCTCTTGATGGCAAATATTCATATACATCTTTCATTTCAGATTCAATGCCTTGCTGTACAACATCATCTATACTGGAATAATAACTTCCATATTGATCAAAAAATTCTTCTTCTGAGTCATAATACTCTTCAATCTCTTTCTTCACTTGATCTGCATTATATGTTTGTTCTGCCTGATCAAGTTTTATATAATATTCTGGATTTTCTTTAAACCAAACTGTTATATATACATCTCTGTTCTCAGCATGATTTGTTACCATTACCCGTACGGAATGTTTATAATTCTGTATCTTATAGTCCACATTTTGTATATCAAAATCAATCGCATATATGTATTGATCATATTGTTCAAATTCTCCAATGTTATATTTTTCTTCAACATTTTTGATTTCTTTAACTATTGATTTCTCGAATTTTGAGCCATCATTGATATAATAGTCAACATAATCATCACCTACATTCACGTACTTCTCAAAAAGATACATTGTATCTATTACAATTTGTTTGTCTTCATATTCAAAAGGAGGTTCGTTAGATTTTATATCTATTACCTGATATTTTATCAACAGTAAAATTGTAATCACACAGCAGACTAACAAGCCACTTCCTGCAATTAGAAATGGCATTATTTTTTTCGCCCCGAAGAATGCTGATTTTCTTTTTTCTCAGTTTTTTCATGTCTCCCCTTCGTTTTTTTCTCAGATTTCACATAATTATCTTTATAGCTTTTCTTTCTTTGTTGTCTGTTTTTTGTATCATTCGTCTCTGTATCACTTAGCAGTTCATTCAAAAAATCCTCTGCTGACGCGAATCGTTCCCGTATGTTTAAGCTCATCGCTTTCATAATTGCATCGCTGAAGTTCTTTGATATTGAAGGTATAATCTCTTCCAATGGAACCAATACATCTTCCATCATTCTCATAACTGAATCCTGTGGAATTAAGCCTGTTAAAATATAATATACTGTTGCACCTACAGCATAAATATCTGTCCATGCCCCCTGCCCGCGACTATTGCTTGTATACTGTTCTGGAGGTGCAAACCCATATTTTAAAATGATTGACGTAGATTTATTTACCTCTGCAATCTCCTGTTTCAATGCACCGAAATCAATTAACTTTACCTCCATTTTCCTTTACGAAACACTTGAGCGTTTTACCCTTCAAATGTTCCATGACCATATATGCTGTATTATTCTCTTCAAAATAATCATGCACATTGACAATGTTTTTTACGGATCCAAGCTTTGCTAATCCTCTTGCCTCCCGCAAAAATCGCTGCATTCCCCTCCTATAACTTACCTCATCAGCATTTGTATATACACTTACCAGAGTCGCTGTAACTGCACGATTTGCAATTCCAACAGGGTAATATTCCTTTATACATACCTCTGTCTGAAGCGTGTTATCCCACGCCTTATATGTAATTCCAAATCCTCCAGCACCTAAAATATCCTTTATTTCATATCTGTCATGCAAAATTGTTCCTATTTGTAAATAATATGTTCCTTCCATAACCTTCCCCTTTATTCTTCCATAATGGACGCAAAATTAAGTGATATACCAATCTCATAGTCACTTGTGTATTCCTCATCCGGTTCAAAAATTCCATCTTCAAAATTCATCTCCGCAAATACCATCCCAAATGACGACTTATTTCCTTTTTCAATTGGTGGACACCACTCCCATTCCCCTGTCTCATAATTATATTCTATCCGTGTCCAATCCTCTCTTGGTTCGGAAAAATTGATTCCCTTCTCACGGTAAATGACTGCAAACTCTATCGCATCATAGGACTGGCTGACGCAAGTCTCCCCGACAGCCATAATCTCATAGCTACCCATTATTCCAAGATTACTCATGATATCTCCAACCGTTACATATGGGGCCTGCACAAAATCAAATCCCACATCCGACACTTCGCGTTCATTTCCATACTCCTGAACGGTATCCATGTTAAAATACCATGCCACTTCCTTTTTCCATCCCATAAAAGGGACTGTAACATCAACCGATATATTTTCCAGAATACCTGTTCCAATATCTACATTTACCGCTCCATAATATTCATACCTGAAAAATCCAATCCAATTTGGCTCTGATGTCTCAATACTTATAATCTGACTCGTATCCGTTATTGTATATTCAATTTCATGTCCATATTCATCTTCTATCTGAAATGTCGTTCCGATCAGACATCCGGATAATTTTTCATTTGCAAACTTATGATTCAAATATGCCGGAATCCCTGCGCCAATTATAGACGAAACTGCAATAAACAAAACAAGTATACTTGCAATAATCCATTCGACCAGCTCACGCACACTTATCATTTTTTTCTCTGGTTTCTTAAAAACTATATTGGCAGTTTGCGTCGTTCTATGATTTTGTTCAACTGTTAATACGATATATTGATTTGTTTTACCTGTTGTTATTACAAATCGGTCTCCTGTATGTATCTGTCTCGTTCCAGCTATTTTCCTGCCCTCGAACTGAACTCCATTGGTACTGTTCAGATCCTGCACATTCCAGATACCGTTTTCCTTATAAAACACACCATGTACACGTGATACGAAATCATAATTTAACACGATATCATTATCTGGCTGTCTGCCAAAGCTTACTACTTCTTTATGAAATTGTTCCAGATCATAACTTCCCAAATTCTGGTTGCCATAACAAATTGTTATCTGCATACTTCCTCCCCGTAAACGTAAAATCACTCATGATCCCGGTTCAAATGATATGGTGTGAACTGCTCTCCCCTTTACCGGTCTCATATTGTTAAATATCGTATCTCTGACATCAGAGACTTCCATCGTCAATATCTGGTTTTCTCCACAAAACTAAATCTCCGATAATTCTAAGCAAAAAATCCCAAAACTGGATGTATCATATGTTCTTCATATCGTTCTTCTACCTGTCTTGTATCACTTGGATAATATTGAGATTCACTCCAGCTTGACCACTCGCCATATATCGGTTTTCTAAAATAATATGTTATAGTCGTTGTCTTTTCTCTTGTCTGATAACGGTACAATATCGTTCCTGTTGATGAATCCTCTTCAACATTACATACATCACTCGCAGCCACGGGATCGACACCCCATTCTGACCATGCTGACCAGTCTCCGTATGTATCACTATTTTCACTTTTATAATATTCATATCCCTCTGGTGGCACATTGCTTGTTGAAGTTGTCTCTTCATATGATACTACATCTCGATATCGATAATACGTCCAGCCTTGACTATCTGACACATATATAACATAACAATCTGACCAGTCCTCATTAAGATACGAACCCGCAAATTCACTACTATAATGCTGAGTAATATACGTATTCAACTGTGATCCCGGACCTTGTGCAAATACTATTCCATCTGCTACTCCTGGTTTGTAAGCATTTAGTAACACTATATTTCCACCGTATATATTATCTATCTGTTCACAGTCCCACAATTTATCTCTGGCAGCATAATAATGCAAACCTACAACATTCGGAATTCCATCCTTATTTGCAGAGTCCTCTTTCTGCTCTGTCGTATCCTGTTTTTCGGTTGTCTCCTTCTTTTCCGTCGTACTGCCTTTCTCCGTTGTTGTCTCATCCGTCGTACCCTCATACTGCAAAACAGCATCCGAATTTCCGAGACTGATATAGATGATAACCGTTGTTCCACCTGCAACCTCTGTTCCTGCTTCTACACTCTGTCTGATTACATGATCCTTTTGTACCGTGTCACTTTCTTCATCCTGTGTTTGCACTTTAAGTCCCTGTGCCTCTAAGATTGCAATCGCCTGTTCCCGGCTCTTATACTGCACATCCGGTACATGAATCTTTGCATCTTCCTGTTTTCCAAGGCTGACAACAACACCAACCTTTTCGCCTTCTGTCATTGTCTCTTTAGCCGTTGGATTCTGGCTAATGATATTTCCTTTTGGAACAGTATCACTGTATTCTGTCGCAAGTTTATATATGTAGAGTTTAGACGATGCAAGTATTTGCATAGCATCTCCCCAGTTTTTGTTGCATACATCCGGAACCGTAGTCTGTTTCTGACTGTCGTAATCTTTTCGACCAGTCGATATATAAATCACCATTTTAGTTCCAACAGCAATTTCATCCCCACAGGCAATTGTTTTTCCGTCTGCTACTGCCAGCTCTGCTACATACCCAGGTGCAACATCACTTTCTTTATCCTCTATCGTGATATCCTCCTGCGTCCATCCTATATTAATCAACAAATCTACAACTGCATCTTTTTCCAATCCTTCGATGTCCGGCATATATGTAACCTGTTCTCCGGCACTCACGACTATCGCCATGACAGTCTTTTCCTTCACAACTTCTCCGCCTGGAATATTTTGCGTCAACACAAGATTTTCAGGTATTACGGAATCATTTTTCTTATCCGTGATCTGCATGATGAGCTTCGCCTCTGAAACCTTCTTCTTTGCCTCATCTAGCTCCGTATTGATAATATTCGGTGCGTACACATATCCATCCGAGAGATTTCCGCTATCTCCATGAAACATGTCTGAGACTCGAATTACCCCTGTCAACAGCAACACAATACATGTAACAACCGCCGCTGTTCCGATTCCTGAAGCAATTTTTACCCATAATGGCCATTTGCCTATATCCATTTTCCTTATATGAACCTTATTTCGTTTTACATCCTTGTCCGAAAATAAATCATTTTCAAAGTCTTCTGCCGTCTGCGTCCGATCCTCAATTCGCAAATTCATTGCGTTTAATATTGCATTTTCTATATTCTTTGGTATTTTTACCCCTAACTTTGATGGTGCCACAAGCGTATCCTTTAATTCCCGCTCCATGGAATCTTCCGGTGTAACACCTGTAATCATTTTATATAATGTTGCCGCACAGGCATACACATCCGTCCATGTTCCCTGATCGCCCCTGCTCCGGTATTGCTCCTGTGGTGCATATCCTGGCTTCACCAGAACTGACAAACTGCGGCTGTGTCCTGTCGTTGCATATCTTGCTGCACCAAAATCTATGATTTTTACATCACCATCTTTGGATATCATGATATTATCCGGCGATATATCTCGATGTAAAATTCCCTCTTTATGCACTTCCTTCAATGCTTCCACGACTGGCTTCATGATTTTTAAAGCTTCTTCATATGGGATTTTTCCTTCCCGCTCCAGTCTTTCTTTCAGTGTCTCGCCATCAATATACTCCATAATAATGTACGCAGTATTATTCGCCTGAAATGTATCATGTATGTCTACGATTCCCGAAACGCCCTTAAACTTTGCCAGTCTCCGTGCCTCATCCACAAATTTATTTACACCACTTAAAAATTGTTCCTCTTTTTGTCCTGTAAATATTGTTACATCTGGAACGCCCATGGCTCTGGTTGAAAACTCACTTGGAAGATATTCTTTGATTGCAATTTTCTGATTTAACACTGCATCCCAGCCAATATAGGTAACGCCAAATCCTCCATTTCCTATGGACTGTCCCACTATATATTTATTCTCGATTACCGTGCCCGGTGCAAGATGAACTGCCTCTTTTGCCGGGGTACCCTCCTTATATCCGCAATATGGACAAATATCATATTTATCTTCATATACTTCCATGCATCCCATACATAATCTGTCCGCCATATTTCCAACTCCTTATCCCGTATAATTGTAAATTAACCTATATAATCCCAAATCTGAAATTCCTCTGCTCCTGGAACCTCTCCATCCGTTATCCCTGGTACATATTCCATTGTCGTAACTTCTCCTGTTGCTTTGTTCACATGAAAATATGTAAAAGAACCTGTATAAGAGCGATACGTGACTACATATTCCTGTTCTGTTTCCGATGTCAGTTCCCAATAAAAAGAATACTCGTCCTGACTCATATTATTTAAATCAGGATTTTGTTCCCTACAAAATCTCTCAATTGCAGCCAAAGTTTGATCTCTATCTAATTCTTTTGAAGACTGCGAATTGGATATTTCCCGTTCAAATATCTCTGTTGTTATAACCTCCGTTGTCTCCCCTTCCGTTGTCATATCCTCTGTTGTTTCTATTTCTACTGTAACAGTTGTTATCTCTGTTTCTTGTGTAATCTCAGAATTTGTCATTTCCGTAATTCCGTACGTTGACGTGTCAGTTTTTTTCTTCCCTCCCCACAATATAATCACACTAACAATTACCAGAATAATCCCTGTCAATCCTATAACCACGAAAATAATATTCTCTTTTCTTTTTTTATTCTTCATTCGCACCATAATTTGCCTCTTCATTAACATTTTTCCTAAAAACGAAAAGAGATCTGTATATAACGGATCTCTTTTTATCTACCTATTCCATAACCATCTTCCTCAACTCCCCATAATACCTCCGGCTCACTGGAACCTCTATCTTCCCACACTTTATAGATGTACGGCTTATTTTCGATATATCTGCCATGCGAACCATAAAGCTCTGATGCACACGGACAAATCCATTATTGACCAGTTTCTCCTCAATATCGGAAATCTTCGAATAAAATGTCATCTCTCCACACCCCAGATGCAAGACGATTTTCCGTCCTCTGCTCTCTACATATTCTATAGATGCAATCGGGATTGTCCTCTTTTTCCGATTGATAATTGTCTCCAAATAACGGCCTTTTTCCCTTACTGACTCCACATTATTTTCAACCATATTACACACTCTCTCCTAAATGTTTTATCCTTCGCAAATCTATTTATTTTTACATAAATAATCTGTCATTTTTTACATAATAGCACATAAATTTTTGTTTTTTCGCGTTCATGCATAATTGGTGCGTATTCCGTCAAAATTGGTTTTTTTGCCTGTTTTTACTCCTCTTTTTTGCTCTGTTTATACACCTGATTGATCCCCGTAGACGCAAATCCAGACATAATTCCAACTGAGATTGCCGTAATAATATCCTCTGCCGGGAAGCTCTTCATTACATACATAGCAGGCACCGCAACGATTCCTCCCACGATGCCAACAATCACCGGAATCGTCTTATCGCTGATCTTCTTGCTCGCCTTACACCCGATTCCAACCAGATAACAAATGATCACAATCGGCAGCACCGTTACATAACTTGAAATATCCATCTTTTCTCCGCAAACATTCTCTTATACTATTTCTATGTCACGTCCGTTCAGATTGACAACAAAACAATCTGCTATTGAGATATTTTCTTATGTAACCGTAGAAAATATATTTGACGCTCATTTCGGACAACTATATAATGAACTTGATTTTAGAAACACCATGAACAACAGCATAAAAATATAAATCTGCAAATTACACATTTCTTGAAAAGGAGATTATAAAAATGATAAAAATAGATTTAATTACCGGATTCTTAGGTTCCGGCAAAACAACTTTTATAAAAAAATACGCCACCTACTTGCTGCAACAGGGAATGAACATCGGCATCCTCGAAAATGATTTTGGAGCCGTGAATGTTGATGCCATGCTGTTGCAGGATATCTTAGGTGATCACTGTACATTGGAAATGGTTGCAGGTGGCTGTGATGCCGACTGCCACCGCCGCCGGTTCAAGACAAAGCTTATCGCCATGGGCATGTGCGGCTACGACCGTGTCCTCGTAGAACCATCCGGTATCTTTGATATGGACGAATTTTTCGATGCATTACACGAATCCCCCCTCGACCGCTGGTATGAAATCGGAAATGTAATTACCATCGTAGATGCCGATCTGGAACAGACATTATCCGAATCTTCCCGTTATCTTCTGGCGTCGCAGGTAGCACAGGCTGGTGCCCTTTTATACAGTCATGTTCAGGAAGTAAGCTCGGAGAAACTTATCTCTACCAAAAACTATGTAGACCAATCCTTTGAGATTCTCCATACTGAAAAGAAACCAACTCCTTCTGTTACAATAGAAAAAAACTGGGATGATTTAACCGATGCAGATTTCAAAGCCATCCTTTCCTCTGGCTATCATTCCGCAGATTACGCCAAATTATGGTTTGATGATAAGAAAACATACGACAGCTTATATTTTATGAATATGGATTTCACAGAAGAATTTCTGAAAGAATCCTGCACCAAAATCTTAAATGATCCTGCATGTGGAAAAGTATTTCGAATCAAGGGATTTCAGAAACTCTCTGATGGATCGTGGATTTCCCTCAACGTTACGCATCAAAAAACAGAAATTCAGCCAATTCCAAATGGTCAGGCAATCTTAATCGTCATTGGAGAAGGACTGAACCAGGCAGCCATTGAAAGGTATTGGGGAAAGTCAAATATTTAATTCTGTTTTCATAATTTCTGCACACCTTTTGCACACCTAAGTGATTTTCAACCATTAAAAAACGGCGGAAACACTTGATTCTACGTGGTTTCCGCCGAATAAAAAAGATGCCCAGAGCCAGCGTTTCCCTTTCTTCCTATTATAATGCACATATATGCAAATGTACGAAAATAAGCCGTTTTTTAACAATTCTCAATACACGATCTATGCATATATGCGCACTTTTTTTGCACACCTGCTGCACACCAACTCACTCTTGTTGAATCGTATATGTCACTTTCATAGTCTTATCTGCCGTCTTTGTAACTGGCTTGTCCAGGTTACTGATTGTTGCCAAATAGTTTTTCAGATAAGTGGTATATATTCTTCCATAGTCATTTACAGTCATTTTGTTTATTTTATTATTGATTATATTCGGACGTTCACTATCATATTGCTTTAACTTTGACAATTTCATGCTTTTTGTTATACAATCAAATATAGCAATACGATTATTATTCGTCACATAGATTTTTCCGTTGCTATTTGCTATTTTGTTTAGGTATGTATAATCCATTTTTGTTTCATATTCATGCACATCTGTCGGATTTTTGGTATTGATCTCGTACAGTTTTTTGTTACCGTCACTTATGTATATATATTCATTATATGCATCTATTCCACCATCATTATACCAATTTGTCTGTGTGTTATTAGTTATATCAATCCGCTGCATTGTCATGTCCGTTATATCTAGTTTAAAGACTTGTAATGTTTCATTCTTATACGTTACACCTGCGTTTATGAAATAAATATATCTCCCATCGTTACATGTTCTTTTCAAAGTTGACAATCCGTCAATCTCCAGATCGATTTGTTCATAGCTAACTTTATTTATGTCTTGCGTTTTATTTTTTTTTATATTAAACGGACTAAATGTTGATATCTCTGATGCATATTTATATACCTTAAACTTGTTAGCACTTAAACTTCCACCATAGATATACTGAGAGTCTATATAGAAAGGGGTTATTCCATCTATCGGTTCTCTTACATTGCACAGACTGTAACTTCCATCTATACATATGTTAACATTTGTAGGCTTACTTATACCAGCATCTCCAAATCCACAGTTTCCCATGTCTCTATGTGTTAACGCCGCAGCCGCAATCACACCATTTCCCTGATTGGTTGTCCAATCATATACATATGTCATTTTCTTGCTCGGCCAGTCTGCTACGCTTTCTTTTTGATTGTAGCTTCCCTGCGTCAATGCCTCATCAGCATTTGCTACATTAAATGCACCACAAGCCGTAGCCTCTATTCCGCCCGGCAATGTTACAGCATCATCAGGTATTTCTTTGTCTGTCAAGACTATACCTCCGAACGCAACCTCTGTTGTTGGACATAATTCGTCCATTACTTGTCCAATGTTTAGATAATATCCATTATTGCTGAACATTTTCTCTAATGCAGCTGTCATATGATTGTCATGCTCAATCACCTCAGTCTCTCTGCATCCCCGAAGCTCAAGGCGCACATGCCCGTGAAACTTCGGTACCTGTATCTTATTGATGTACACGTTTTTTAAAATCGATTCCATATTACTTATCCTCCTCATTCTTAAATGTATATTGGAACTGCGTCAGATTGTCCGTCATATCTGATACTATAAAAGCAATCGTTAAAATCTTTGATGGTCCAAGCTTATCATATGTCTCCAACAGGCTTCCTTCCAACGCTGCTTCCAGTGTTTCTTCCTCTGTCCACGCCATACCCGCATCATAGGATAGCTTAACATTTATACCTTCATGGATTGCTGTTGCTCCGGTAATTCCATAGATACTTACATCCGACATATCACATGCTGCCTGTATTACCTGTGGATGCGGTTTTGCTGTGATTGTAAGTATCGTATCGGTTATCGTATCCGCATCCGTCCATTTGTAGATTGTCGGTGAATCTAATTGCAAAATATAGTCCGATGCTGGTGCTATATCTAATCCATGTGTCTCGAAATCTGCTGCCTGCAAGGTATCACCCGAAAGAGTTATTTCTGTTATAACTTCAGCTTGAATTGTATAGTACTTTTCCGCAGACCGGAGCAGGTATCGAACGATGACTTCATCTGTTGTCGCTGCATTATTTTCGGTTTCTCTTTCTGTATCTGCATTTCCGATTGTCACCGTTTCTATGGATTCAAATTCTGTCGAATCCAAAGCCACAACATTCATCATGCCACGGTCTATGCTTTCATTCGTCGATTTGTTAACGAACGTACCAGCAAGCCGGAATACCCCATCTTCTACAACTACATATCTGGATGAATATGTACACTCGCTTTCTGCTGTAAATGTCCAGCTCACGATACCCCAGCTGAAATCTGTTGCATCAAGCAGATTGCCAACTGTCACCGTATCTTGCAGTTTAACTATTTGAAGCTGTTCCTCCACCACATTCCGCTCCACATCAATCAGTCCTGCAATAACTGTACATGTCAGAGCCTTTGATACTTCTATTGCATCCTTCAAGGCAATCTGTGTCAGCTTCTCTTCCAATGTGATAAATCCATCCCATTCGACTGTACCAACCAATCCTTGTCCATAGATAACCGCACGTATTGCTCCTTGCGCTATCCCTATGCTGCCGCCAGTGATATTCAACTTGACAAGCCATCTGTTGATTGAGTTTGCATCGATTGTCAACATGTACATTAAGCTCAATATATGCTTTCCGTTTTTCCACGTTTCCGTCGGATTGTATCCAACTATGGTTAACTCATTTAATGTGTATTCGATTGTACCAATCACATCCTCCGATGTTGCTGTCGCATCAAGTAGGATTTCTGCTTGAAAGAGCACCCCAATTGATACGGACGATGTAAACCGGATATCGATTATGGACTTGGACTCGCCATCTCCGATCTGTATCGCACTCGCATTCTCATAATTAAAAAAAAGAATATCCGAAGATGATACCGAGCTACGCAACCCTTCCAGATTCTTATCCGTCTTGCTCTTCGCTGTCGCAAGCGCCGGATCTGAACCAAAGCCGGTTATCTTATACCCGCCATTAAACGTATAATCATACATCATCACACAGCCAAGCTTCCCCGGTGCAATACCATCCGTACACCGGATGATATCTCCAAGGTCATACATGGCACCGCACAGGCAGCTTGTCTCAAACGGCACATAGTCAATCTGCAAAAGTGCTGTCAATACCGCGCGCCGTATCTGCTCTTTGTAGCTGTCTACACCATATTGCAGGAATGGGTTGGAGCCAAGATTGTATGTCAGATAATTGTCCGGATCCGAACCGTAATAGCTTGTAGTATCGTCTGCCATATTCACGCACGACAGTCCGGAATAACGCGTATCAAACTTACTGAATTTCGATCCAGTAAACCGGTCATGATTCGTAAGCGTATCAACAACCGTCTGTTCATATTTCCGAAGCACAAGCTTTCCCTGTCTGTCCATCGTCGCAAAGGTACCCGTTGCCTGTGCCACCCAGAAGATAAAGTCCTGCCATGTTTCAATATCATTTTCCGTATAGAGCGACAGGCTCTCTGTTCCGTTCGGAAGTGCATCCACCTCCGCCTGCGTCATGCCAAGCTCCGCCTCACAGGTTGTACATGCTAACGTAAGCAGCTCATATGGTGTTCCAATCGTGATATCAACGCTACAAGACCGATTGAAGTGAGCCATGTTGTCATATGCTGTGATATCAATTCCATATTCCGTGTCGTTCGCTTCTGATACTGTATATATGCCAAGTGGTACATCTTCCCACTTGTCGCCAATCAGTAGTCCCTCTGATACAACGATTTGTGCATTCGTCCAATCAGGCACCTGCAGATCCGGCTTGAATGTGCACTTCAACTCTCCTATGTACACACTGCCGATCTTGACATCGTTCTGCTCGCTGCACTGATTCGTGATCGTGAATGAACCGCTCAATATATCATGATTGGTAAATGCTATCTTGTTCACTGTACCTGTCAGGCGAAATGTCTGTACTTTTTCTTTTGTCTGTTTCAGATATGCATCTGATACCTGATACATGCAACCGCCTCCTCAACATCCTATAATTCCTCTGCACTAAAGGATACTGTCCAATACCCCTGTGTGCCTTCGCTGTGTTCCGAATTCTTCTCCAGATCGCAATCGATACTTTCAATCCGCACCGTGTATTCTGATTCATCAATCTGCAGTTTTACCGACTGCATCTTTGCATATCCAAGCAGCTTGTTCTTCCATTTCGAAGATACTTGGAATTTCAACGAGCCGGAATACTTCCCGGCTCGCACGTCAATTGCAAGATCATCCCCCGCTTCTGACTGAAATGTATTTGATACTTTGCTGAAGCTCTCTGAATAATCGATTGGATTTGGTACACGTTCGCCATTGATTTTTACATATTTGTTCAGCATTATCTTCCTCCGCTTCTGTAATTATTGATCTGGTTCGCACGTACAATGATGTCATTTAATTTTGACTGGCCGATATATACCGGGATCACAATATCGCCTGCTGCCATCGCTGTCTGATTACCTGCAAGTGCGGCTTTCATCTCACGTGCCACGGCCGCAATCCACTTTTCGTTTTGATCAAGCGGAACTACCGCCTCTGCACCAGTGCCTTCCAGTAATCCGACCTGTCCTTTGGCAAGCACACCGCCTCGTTCCAATTGCGGTACTCCAAGCTTACTGATCTTTGACAAGCTGACACCCGGTATTTTGTTGATCACACCGATTACGGCATTGATTGCACCGATGAAGCCGTTTATGATTCCGATTGCCTTGGATAAGACAAAATTAACGGCTGTTTTTACTGCTCCGGAAATCGCATTGCCGATTGCCATACCTGCACTTTTGAAGATGCCTGTTACAGAGTTCCATACGCCTGAAAAGAAACCGCCTAATCGATTGAAGATACTTGTTATGCCATTCCACGCCTGTTGGAATATGCCTGTGAAGAAACTTCCAACCGTGCTGAATACATTCCTTATGCTTGACCATGCATTTGTCGCTACCGACACGATCCCATTCCATATGCCTGTAAAGAAGCTTCCTATCGCCTGAAATGCAGACGTAAAGAATTCCTTAAACGCCGTGACAAGCTGTGACACCTTCTCACAGAAGGTTTCCCAGATAAACTGTGCCACCTCGACGATTGCATCCCAGTTTTTGATTACTACGATAATTGCAGTGATCACAGCAATTACCGCAGCGGCAATCAGAAGAAACGGACCAATTGCAGTGACAACTCCGGTGATGGCCGGAATCATGGTTCCTGTAATAAACGTAGATGCGGTACCCATCCATGTTGTGATAGAACCGACTAAAGACACTATCTGACCGCCGAATGTGATAATCTTACCCACAGAGGATATGAGTGTACCGATTATCGCAATCAGCGGTCCTATCGCCGCAGCTATTGCTGCAATCATCACAATCTGCTGTTGTGTCTCCGGATCTAAGTCACGGAACTTTTGTACAAGCTCCTGTATTTTCCCGGCTACCTGCTGCACAATTGGCATCAGGATCTGACCGATTGATATTGCGCAGTTTTGGATTGCTGTCTTTGTCTTTTCAAACTGGATGGACGGATCCGAAGCTTCCAGCGTATCAAATGCCTGTTGCGCTGTTCCTGCGGAATTTCCAAGTTCTTTCACCGCACTTGTAAAATCTGTTGTATGCTGGGTGATGGTTGCTGCTGCCTTGGCTGCTTCCTGTGAACCAAACATATCAGCAAGGCTCTTCCCACTGCTGTCCGCTTCATCTTGTACAATCTGCAGTACATCTGACAGATTGTATCCTGAATTCATCAATTCACTAAACGATTTGCCTGTCTTTTCTTTTAAGATATCCGACGTCGTGCTTCCCGATTTGCCAAGTTCGTTCAGCATTCCATTGATGTATGTTGTCGATTCAGCTGTTCCAATACCGTTTTTAGTCGTTGTAATATACGCCGCGCTCAACTGATCCAGATTTACACCATACATCGCCGCTGTCGGTATAACTTTACCAATAGATGCGCCTAATTCATCTACTGTTGTTTTACCGAGATTCTGCGTTGTGATCAGCTTGTCAGATACACTTGATACCTGATCTGCCGACAGTCCATATGCATTCATCGCTGTTGTCAATGTGTCTGTTGCTGTTGACATGCTGGTGAATCCTGATCGAGCAAGTACATTTGCTTTTCCCACAAACCCAACGGCATCCTCGGTTGACTGACCCGCTGATATTGCATCATAAGACGCCTCCGCAAGAGCTGCAGCACTTATACCTGTGTCATCTGACAGTTTCATAATACTGTCGTCCAGATCAGAAAGCGGTGTCTGTGTTGTATCTGCAATCGTAGACAGCTTCGCCAATGCGGAAGAGTAATCAGTCGCTTCTTTGACCGCCGCGGTACCTCCTGCCACAACCGGCATCGTAATTGTTGCCGTCATCTTTCCGCCAAGTGCAGATACCTTATCTCCTACACCTGTAACCTTTTCTCCAAGTTCAGATATGTTGTTGCCAACTTCCTTGATATGCGCACCTGCTGCCTGCATCTGACTTCCCAGCACAGACGATGCCTGTCTTGCCTGCTTCTCCAGATTTGAGAGTTCATTTGTCGTTGTAACAATCTCTGCTTGCAACGCATCATATTCACCCTGTGTGATGTTTCCAAGTTCAAGTTCCTTTTTTGCGGATTCGGCAGCCTGCTTCTCCATATCAAGTTTTTCTTTTGTTTCTTTGATTACTTCATTCAAAGCATTCTGTTTTGCTTTGAGAAGATCTACATTTTTCGGATCAAGCTTGAGTGCTTTCTCAACCGAATTCAACTGGCTTTTCGTTGTTTTGATCTCTGAATTGGCAGCTTTCAGTGCTTTCGTAAGTCCTGTTGTCTTTCCATCAATCTCAATCGTTATTCCTTTGATCTGTCCCACGTAGCCACCTCCTTACATAGCTGCAAATTTATCAAAGTCATCCTGCGTCGCCTTGAGTGGATAGTTATATGTGTCGTTGCTGCTCTCAATCATCATGTCGAGCACATCTCCATGTGTTAACTCCTCAAGATCCTGCATCGATATATGTAGTGAAAAAGCCCGTAGCATGAAGATGTTTGTATTCATCTCCCTTACTGTTGACTTTGGTTTTTTTTTAGTTCACTTGTGGTCGTAATATTGCGATTCCATACATTTAAAATGGATGTAATTGCCGCGGGATCTTGGAAGTCTGCTTCTTCAAATTCTTCCATCCATGCAATGTACCCTTCTTCTGAAGCTTCTTTAATCTCCTTACGGTTCTGCATGTTCATCACATACGCAAGCTTCGATGTATATTCGATTGCGTCAAGCTTGTCTACGTCTTCTACGTTTTCCAGCTTCGCAAGATCTTTTAACAGCTCGCGCTTAAAGATCTGCTTGTATCGAATCGCAGTTGCTGCGTTGCTCTCAACTGCTACTTCTCTCTGTCCAATTCTGATCACTGATCTCATAGTATCCTCCGTTTCTGTTGCACCGGTGCAACTTTATATTTTTGCAAGAAAAATGGGACGGTATCTTCTACCATCCCATTTCAATGATTGATATTAACCTGCTGCCTCTGTTGGTTCTGCCGATGTTGGTACCCAGACTTTTGTGAACCAGCTTTTATACGTTTCATCCTTTGTATTGGATCCGGTTGTTGCCTTAACCAGATTCTTTTCTTTGCCATTGATTACATCAACGTCCGGACGCGGTGTAGACTTAATCGTTACTGACTCGGTTACAGGCTCGGTGCTGTCTTCCTTGGTCTGAGACGCAACGGAGTGTCGTGTCAGTGAGCAACGATACAACACATGTCTGCGTGCTTTTTTATCGCCGTTGAACTCAAACAGAAGTGCGATGTACTTCTGTTCGTCTGTCGAAGATTCGACGAGAACACCATCGACTTCTTCCTGTCCCATCACCTCAGTTTCTACGTCCTCTGGTACAACTGCAGATTCGAAATCTCCCTCATAGCCGGAATTACTTGACAATACGGCATACGCGGTATCATCCGCATAAAACGTGTTGGATTCTCCGGACGGATCAAGCGACATACTTACTGCTCCCGGCCATTTCTTTGGTGTACTGTATGTACTCTTGATTGTTCCATCCTCCTGTTCCGTCTCTGTGATAATCGCATAATGTGTATTTTTCAGTCCAAACTTAATCTTATTTTTTTCTTTACTCATCTTTATATTACCTCCGCTTCGTATATGGTCATAAATACTTTCTGCTCGTTCTTGAACTCGTCTGTCATGCTCCACGGGATCTCCGCTTCGTCCAAGGCACTTTCAATCAACGCTTCCAGTTTTTCATCCTTCTTCGTGCTATACAGCACAGCACGCATGGAGCTGATCTTCTGATACACCTTGTCATCTGCGAAGAAATTGCTGTCCGCATGGCATGTGTATGTGACGTATGGTACTTTGGTGCCTACAGGTGCATGGTCATAGTGTACAGTCACACCCGATACCGACAAGACTTTCTTTACATCTGCAATCGTCATCCTTTTTCCACCTGCCTTTTGAATTCTTCCGGAAACTCATCCTGCGCCCATGCTTCTACTGGAGCAATATGCACATGTGCAGCAGCGTGTCCTCGCACTTCTCCATTGATGATGATGTCATGTCCGTTCTCAAGAAGATGTGTCAGCTGGTACTGCTCGTTGTGCAATATCATACCGCGTTTCGTCTTTTCATATTTCCATCCATTTTTGTACTTTTTTCTTCTTTTTGCATGCTTGTTTTTGGGTGAGGTCTTTTTCAGCTTCTTTATTGCTTTCTCTGCTACATTCTCCGCTGCCGTATCGACCGCGGTATTCACATGATGCTTAAACGCTGAAAAAATCGACTGTAATTCCATATCCAACTGATCTGCTTTAATCGTCTTGTTCGACATACGTCACCCCTGCTTTCTCTTCGGCATAAAGCTCGATTGTATCGGAATCTGTACGCTCATAGGTGCGATAGATCCCATATACCTTGTCTTTGTACTTCACAAGCTCTTCGCCGTTGTAATTTACCTTATCTGTATCAAAGCGATACTTCGGATTCATACCGGTCTGCCCGGCTTTGAAGAATTCCTGGCGATCAACGGACTGTACCCTGCATATTACCGACCGCTCTGTTTTCTCTGTGATAACCTGATTGCCGATATCGTCTGACCCAGTCTTAACCGCGACCAATATGATTTCGTCATCCATCCTCTTCCACCTTCGCTTTCTGTGCAAACAGGCGATTGTTGAGTTCATACCGTAACATGCGCGGCATCTCCTCTCCGGTTGCTCTTTTGCGCCACATCCACGCCGCATAGCTTATGATAAGCTCCTCATCATCCACAGGTGGATCCTCCGGGAAGGTGACGCCCTCCCGTTCGATCCGTTTCCTTGCAGTCTGCAGATACTGACTCAACCGCTTATCATACACTGTGGCAGAAATCCCAAGGTCGATTTTTAACATGGTCAACTTATCTGCATCTGTCATAGATTACTCCTTACTTGATACAGCCGCCTTATTTGCTGTATCTTCTGCAAATGTCATATCTGCTGTCGGTGTTGTTCCAAGGATTCCGATGGCAACGAAGCCCTCTGCAATCACCGGAAGACCGTCATATCGTGCCAGTCCCTTATATACTGTCTGATCTTCCAAGAACTTCACATGCTCGGACTGTGTGATCTGTGCGCCCTCACGCTCGGCAAGGAGATATAAGTCACCATACCCGCCGACAATTACATTGTCCGGGATGAAATCAAGTGTTTCGATCGCACCACCGACGATCGGCATAGTGTCGCCCATTCCGGTTGCGATTGCGCCCGCTGCATTAAAGCTGAGTGCCTCTGCTACGAGCTTGGTCTTGGTTGTCTCGTTCATAGCCCAGAAGCGATTACCTGTCGAATACTTGCCCTTGGCATTCCCTGATGCAATCACAATCTCCTTGAACAGATCAACACCCTTCTTCGCGGCTGCAATTGATACAATGTTTGAAGAAGAAAGATTCTTCCACTCACGCGCGGTATCCGGGTAAGTCTCCGGTTTTGCCGCCTGCGCCAGACGTGTGACTACGCCTGTTGGCATTTTCTTTCCTGTTCCGTAAAGGATTGCCTTATCAAGGGCTAATCCAATTGACTGTCCAAGAGCTGTGATGATTGCTTCTGCAAGATTGATATCCGAGTCATTCAAAGTTGCATTATCGATTGCCATATATCCAGATACTTTATATCCATCTACTTCGACATTGTTGAATAACATCGACAACTCGTTGATAGAACCATTCATCTCTGTCCAAATTGCTTCAGGGATCGTGCCCTGAATCGGCTGTCTTGCCTTGCCCGGCACAGACTGCACACGTACATGCTTATAAAGCTTTGAGTACTCCTCGATGTTCTCGCGAAGGAGTTCAAGCATCACGTTCGGAATTGTAAGCTCTGCACCTGTAATCGCGCGGTTCTGCACACCGTTTGTATAAAGCGTACGCACACGTTCCAAGAAAGTGTGTACCTCTTCTCGCGCGAAAAACGCATCACGCTCCTGTACTGTCATACCAAAAAACTTCTTTCTAGTTGTTTTCACTGTTTCCACTCCTCTCATTCTTGCCTCTGGTGCCGGTTCTGCCTGTCTCTGCTTGCTTTCCAGTTCTGCAAGCTCGGACTCTGTATCCGATACTTCCTTTTCCAGAGTTCTTACTGACTCGTCATTTTCTTCCTTATCCTTCTCGTACTGCTCTACTTCCTGTGACACTGCCTCCTTCTCTTCGTCTGTCTGTGCCTCTTCAATGGCTGCCTCAAGCTCCTTCTCACGTGTTGCAAGCTCCTTTGCCTTCTCACGTGCCTCTGTGAGCTTATTTGTGACTTCGCTCAGCTTCTTTCTGAGCATGATAACCTTTAACATGATTCGCTTCCTCCTTTTAATTTTTTCTTCATGTCAAGCTTCCACACCTCTGTCTGTCGTGCCCGGATGGTGTCTGCATCTTTCTTTCTTGCATTGACACTCGTCTCCTCGTATGCAGGGAACGTGCACACGGATACTTCGTACAGTTCAACTTTCTTGATTGTCCAATGCACCGAGCCATCCTCATGAACCTCAGTCTCTTCATCCAGAATGTCAAAACCAAAGCTGCACTGATCCACGTCATGCCGTTTTACTCTCGCATATAAGTTCATTGCATCCGAATCATCCGGATTGATGTCTATATGCCCCCAGAGTCCACGTTCATCCTGTCGTAGTGTCAGTGTACCTGCCTTTGTTCGTCCAAGTACAAGACCAGTATCATGATTGATCAACGCGCGTACATCACCTGATACTGTATCTGTGAACGCTCCCGGCGCCACACTCTCACTCATACCAGGCATTATGTTATAGGTGCTATTAAAAACGGCGAAGTAACCTTCAATCGAAAGTGCCTCGCCGTCTTCTCTCGTATTAAATTCCGATGCGACAGATCGTATCTGTCGAATATGTCTATCCATTGCTTTCTCCCTTCTGTACCAATTTTTTCTGTGCTGCTGCCATGTCCCACGGTATATAGTTTTCAAGCACTCGAAGTTCGTCCAATCCTTCCCTTGGCGACATTCCTATCTTGTCTCTGACTTCATTTCCAGTCACAAAACCACGGTCTGACAGCGAACCGAATACGGATGCTATCGTCGTCAGATCCCAATCCATCACGGACAGGACATTGAACTTGATATACATATTCGGACTGTATATCAGTTTCCGCGTCATCTCCTGCTGTAATCCTGTGACAATCGTCTTTATTTTCGTCTTGACAAAATAGTTCCACTCGTCCTGCTTGTATGCTCCAACGCCAAGCACGAACGCAGGCACCCCCAGAATTGCGGCTACACTTTGCTTGTCCAACTTTACATTGTCAGATATCGCAAGATCTGACAGAGACAACGGTTTGATCTGTTCTATCTCAAACTGTTCAGCAGGTATCAGCCACGGTGCACCGGCTTCGCCAGAATTCATGTACTCATTGATCAGCTTCTGTCTGCCCTTTGGCGACGAGAATTCTTCCGTCATTCCATCCACTTTAACAATCAGGCTTGGCTTGTACTTGCTCTTCATGAAAGCATTTGTTGTAATCTGCGCCTGTCGCAGGTTATCCGCGACATCTTTCAACTGTGCTGTAACGCCCTGCCCTTTGTACAGGTATACCTTATCCGGATTGTATACAAAGTGCATCACCTCATCCGGAGCATATGGGATTCCATCAATCATCACATGATATCTGCTGTAATCGCCCTGAAATGATACTCTGCTTGCAGCCACCGGCTCCATATCAGACAGATATCCATCTTTCGTATACACTTTCACGACCGAATTGCCTTTGCCATACAGGAGCAGATTCATCACTATCGATTCTATAAACGTCTGCCGCGTCATGGTACTGCACGGGGTTATATCAATCTTTCGTGACAGCTCATTGATCACACGCTCGTCACCGCGTTCGGTGTTCTCCATGACGTGAATCGTCATTGCTCCGATCACTTCTGCAATCTTGCGGCAGGCCGCTACAATCTCCGGATTCTGGTCCAGCGATGTATAACCATCACCGCACAGGATGTCATATGCTTCCGTGCTTCCAATCAGCACCGCCGATCGGGTTCGTCTTGCTTTTCTTAGTGCCCGCTGTATCACATTATTCTTCATCTTCATTCTCACCTCCCCACCAGCTTTTTGTTTGCTCGCTCTTTTCGAGCGAATTCAAGTATCTGACGCACGCAAACACGCTCGAATCGAACAAGTCGATACGTGCCGTCGGTTCTATCTTCTCAAATTGGATCATGTCGTCTGTCTTCTCAATCGCATGTACATTCTGCACGCAGTACTCGTAAGCATCTGAATGCAGGTAATACAACGTTCCATCTTTGGCAGATTTCTCAATATGCCGGAACCCCTCCGACTTCACGTAGAAATACTGTGGCTGGTCGACTATACGGAACCCTGCCTTTTTCATCTGGATGAAATACTCACGTGCAAACTTTTTATCGTGACCAACCTGCTTGATCTTAAAGCCTTTGCTCCGCATCTCCTTGAACCAATTCACAATATCTCCAACGTTAACCGTCGGCGTGTTGCACATGGTCAGCCATCCATCGTCCCGCCAGCCAAACAACGGTATGTTGTCTTCATCTGCTTTCCTTGCTGCTTCCACAACCGGGAAGAATGCATGCGTGATTATGATATCCACGCCCTTGTAATGTCCGAACAGTGCCACTGCCGTGAGATCATGCAATTTCGACAGGTCGGCACCGCCGTACCAGTCGATTTTGAGCTTTGCCAGCTCCTCTATGCTCCAGTTGTAATGCTTGTCCGAATTTTGGAACTCTTTTATGTCAAAATATGCCTTCATCGCCGTGGTATATACATCCAACTGGCGACTTAGAAAATCTTTCCGCTGTTGCGGATCGTTCTGTGCCTGTATAGAATCGTTCAGAATATCTTCCGGGCGGATTGTCACACCGTATCCCGGATTTGCCTTTTCATGCTGTATCGGATTCGTAAAATCTACATTTCCTTTCTCGTCCTGATCCGCGCGCGATACAAAGCAGAACAATGTATCATCCTTCACGATGCCATCCAGCACTTTGTTGGCATATTCCAACCGGCGGTAACAAAATGAATTCATATTGTCACCTGCCGTTGTGATGCCGATCATCAGCTTGTTTGTGTATGCCTTCATTGCTTCTTTGAACCGGTTGTACTGGGATGCACGCTTGAACGCATGCACCTCATCTGCAATGGCTATGTTACAGTTGAATGAATCCTGCGTATCCGGATTGCTGGCGAGTGCTTCGATGTACAAGGAACCTTCCGGCTCTTCGGCCTCGTTGTAAAACGTGTACTCGATTGAATGCTGTGCATTGTTATTCAGCACCTTAAACTCGTTAATCATGCCACGGTACCGCAATGTATGCAGGATATCGTCAAAGCTCTGCTTCGCCTGCTTCAGCGCCGCTGCAACAATATAGATCGTCGCACCTGATTTACGCTCTAATAACCCCAGAGCAAAAGCCAGCGCCGCTATAAAAAGTGTTTTTCCCTGCTTTCGCGGGACAAAAATAAAGGCCTCTTTGTATCGTCTGATCTGAGTACCTTTATAGTAAAACCCTATTAAGTTATATACGATAAATATCTGCCACGGCTGCAATATCAACGGAGTATTCCGCAGAGAGTGCCCTTGCAGGTCCTCTCCCTTCACGTGAACCATTACCCGCTCAATGATATTGATCACAAAATCCGGCTCTTTCGTGTGCAGCTCAAGATCATCGCGTTCCAGATCTGCCAGGAACCGTTTGCACTCTCGTACATTGTTTCCGGCAATGATCTTTCCAGCGACCACATCTTTCGCGTAGCGGATTGCCGTCTGCTTGTATGACTTAGCCGCCAATGTCCCGCAGGATGTCTCCTAATGCAGACACCTTTTTCCCTTTGATTGCTGATTCGTCGATTTTTTTCAGCCCTGCCGGTGTGAGCCCAAGATCTCTCCAATACGAAAGTGCAGATGTATTCATGTCGCCCCAGCTCACCAGCAGCGGATTTTTGGTCATGTTGGTACTTCCGTTTTTGTTCGTATGCTCCACTACAGGTTTGGCACCGGTTTCGACGTATTCCTGATAGATTTTGTCACGCTCTGCAAGTATATTTGCGAGCGTATCGATCATCGGAAGGAAAGCGTCTCGATACGTGCCAACCGCCTTGGTTGCTGATATTATTCGATTTTTCCATGCTGTCTTTTTCACCCGGTTTCCCCCTTTCTCAAAAAATCCTGCGTATTTGGAAAAGGCTCCACCCACCGTTCTATCCTCACCCGCTCCAAAATCGCTAGAGAGGGGGGAGTCTGCTGCCGTATCTCTTCTTCATACGCATTTGTAACTGTTTTCCTGTCGCTGTAAGCTCGTGTGAATCCCGATCATGCATGCGGTTGTGGCACTTCTGGCATAGCGTAATCAGGTTGCAGTCGTTGTATCTCTCATCCGGATACTGTTCGACTGGGTATATATGATGCACATGGTCTCCTGATCTTCGTTTGCCATATCGCTTACACTCTTGACACTGGTAAGCATCTCGCCGCAGGATCACTGCACGTTTCTTCTTCCATCGTTTGTCGTTATACATCATTTGATTCATCCTCTGACTTCTTCTGAAGGATGTCGATTGCTTTCGTGATTACTGCTGGAAGCTTCACACCCATAAGCCCGGTGTTCTCAACGATCGAGATTGTTTCGTTCGCAATAAAAGCAATCACAACTGCATCACGAATATAGTTAGTACCGATCACCAAATCCAATCCATACGCTACGAGCACGAGCACAAGTGTCATGCATTTCCGGCATAAGCCTTTCCATCCCGTCTTACTCTCTAAGCCGCCTGATGCGGTTTTGGTACTGTTCTTGAATACGCCCGCAACAATTAAGCCAGATACATAATCAATCGCCATGAATATAATCAAAGTCTTGATACTTGCATCCCATCCTCCGAATACGGATGCTATAGCGGAACCAATCATACCTACAACTGTGTATATCGTCTGTTTCATCTTCTCTCCTTTCCAACGCAAAACAGCAGCTATATGTTTCCCATACAACTGCTGTTCTCCGTTTCTCTCAACTATCTCATGCTATCATAATATCACTTAAAATGTCCCCTGAGTACTCCACTTTCATTTTTTCTTAAAACTTCCGAAGAATTCTCTCACTCTTACATATAGCTTAAAAAACAAGTATGAATACGTCTCTCTTAATGCAAGTCTATAAAGCATCTGATCTTGCAACGTCAGGCTCTCTACAAATTCCTTTTCGTTAAAGTAATCAATATACTCCTCAATGATCTCATTCTCCGTTTTCATATCTTCTCACTTCACTTTCTTAGATAACAGATAGTAGAACTTTCGCCGACTTCGATAGTATAATGCACGCGACGCTGGCATCCCTCGCGCCTCAAGCACCATATATGTACACTCGGTATCTGTTACTCCTGCCAATATGTACTGCGCAATTTCCTTGTTTGCTTCCACTGCCGTATCTTCAATCAGCTTGCAACGCTTGCTTAGTTCTGCTGCCTTGATGGCTGCACTTGCGGTCGGGTTTGATAATCCATTTTTTGTTGCTCCGGTTTCATGCGATCGTAGTCCGCGCAGTTCTCTAATCTCTTTTATCCAGTCCGGGTACTGCATACAGTAGTGGTACAATTCCAAGAATCTATGCTTCCCGATGTTGTAGCTTGCAACCGAGTTTCTTTGTCTCACCTTGCTCACGCTCCTTTATACCTTCTTCGTGTACTCCAGACATATCCAGCCTGCACCGCTTTTCAGCTTTCCCCATTTCTCTCCGGATACTATCTTTTCCGCCACAATCGTATATACGCCCTTGTCCCGGATCACTCCGATTATTGCATTTGCTGTACCCGCATCCTTACGAATATTCAGTTCCGATGCTGTGACCTTAACTCTATATGTATCTGTCTGTGTCTGCTCTGGTTGGACTGCTGCCTGATCCGATGCCTTTGTTTCTCCAGCTGCATTCTGTTCTGTATTCATACCAAGCGTTGCAAGGATTCCTTTCGCATATGCTACACCAAACGCCCGGCACTTCTCTTCTGTATCCGCTTTTGCCGCATCAGCTTTATTGTCTACAAATACACCCTCGCAGATAATCGCCGGGCATTTCGTCTGTCTAATAAAGCCAAAATAATCACTTCCGTATGCGTTCTTTTTTGTCTTTAAGCCACGGCTTTTCTGCCCAATCTTCACAACTTCTTTCTCTATGTTCTGTGCAAGCACCTTTCCTTTGCCGCCGTTCACACTGTGCCATACTTCGAATCCTTCTCCGCCTCCTGCGTTGTTGTGTATGTCAATCGCCAAATCTGCGTCCCAATGGTTACACATTGTTGTCTTTTCGTTGATTGAGCTATCAATATCTCCAGTTCTGCTAATCAATACATCTACGCCGTGTTCTTTCAGATAATCACGGCATCCCTTTGCCATCTGCAGATCAATATCCTTTTCTACAAGATACTTCACTGCTCCTGGATCACTCCCACCATGTCCTACTCCAATATATACTTTTGCCATCTCTATATCCTCCGATCATATACTCTTGCATTTATATGCTGCTGTTCTTCTTCGTTCCACGCATCCAACAGGCGCCGTGCTGTTTGATACGCTATAATATAGCTTTCGCTCCTGCTGCCTCCACTGTCCTTATAATACTCATTCAGGAACTCTAACAGTGTCTGCTCCCTAATCTTCTGTGTCTCAGTCTTTCGCTCAGCTTTCCAATCCAGCTTTGTACCGCAGTTATCGCAATAGTGCACTCTGCTCCAACACATTTGATCTAGTATTTCTCCCCGATTACCAAGATACCACTTTCTTTCATGACAACACGGACATACTGCAAGCACTCTTGGATTGCCGTGTGTATCCTTGTATCTCTCATCAATCTCAATTAACAGCTCTGCCATATTGTCCGGTTCCCCGGATTCTCACCCCCTTCCTTCTTTAGATTTATGATATATTTTCTTAGTGCCAAAATAAAAAAGGTACCAACCAATGAATACTGGTCAGTACCTTTCCTTTTCTAGTATTTACTTGTTTTTCTCGATGAAGTCACTCATCATCCTGCTTAGCTGTCCCGCCTGGCTTACCCCCGCCTTCTCACACGCATCTGCAAACGCTTCCACAAGCTCACGCTTCAGCTTATAGGATTTGCTTATCAGTCCAGCTTTCGCATTCCACTTGTCCTGCGGTCTAATCTTCTTTTCTTCCATCGTGCACCTCGCAATATATATTTAATCCAATTGATGCCACACTCAATACAAGTGCTATTGCAATTGCCGCATCCAATCCTTTTCTGATTGCATAGTACACAAGAACCGCCGACGAACAGGTGCTAATAATTGTTAATACTTTTCTTATAGACATATCTTCAAAAATGGCTTAGAATAAAATTAGGCGGTGGGTGGGATATTCCCACCGCCTGTGCCCTTACTTGAAGAAGGTTTCGTAGATCAAGCATACGATGGTTGCTATGCCTTGCAGGATGCCTGTCACGATTGCAACCTTTTCAAGTTTGGGCTTTTTCTTTTGTTTTTTCTTAGCCATTACTCATTCACCTCCTTACAAGTATTATAATATCATACGGTGTACCGTATGTCAATACTTTTTAATAAAAAAGATGAAAAATTTCTGACCAGTATTCACTTTTCAATGTGCGTCTTTATCTAGTATTTACTAGACTTTACAGATAATTCTTCCCGAAGATTTCCCGGAAGCTTTTATCCGGATAGCGTTCTTCAAATGCCTTTTGTGCAGCTTCATGTATAATCTGCATATAGTCGCTGTTCTGGTGTACCGCATCCGGTCCTGTCCGGTGATGCTCCGGGCAAAGATAAACCTTCAGTCCATATTTTTCGGACAGTTTTCGGTTTGGTCCTCCAAAGCAATGATGCTCTTCAATCGTATAGCCCTGCTGCCTTGTTCCGAGCAGATCGCACATGTAACAACATCCGTCTTTGTTCTGTATGATAGATTTACTCATGATTCACATCTCCCTTTTCATCTTCCTTTACGATAACAAATGCAACATCTTTACGTTCCATATACTTCTTAATCTGCGAGATCTTGAACGTGGCAAGCTCACTGATCTCCAGCTTGCCGGAATAATTTTTCTTAATCATGCAGACGTTCTCATCATCCATCAGATTCGGAATAACCGTCTGCTCTGTTATTTCTTCTATGTACATGCTCATATCCTCCATTTCGATGCTACATCATCCGTCTTTGTTCTGCATGATAGATCTACTCATGATTTCCCTCCTTGCTTTACTATCTCGATTGCTCTATCCAGTCCTCTGTGGTACAAGTCATCATATTCTGTATCCAAGCAAGGACATATTTCATCCACATACTTGTCAAAATCCGCATATGAAAGCTCTTTTTCCTCTTCCAGTTGTTTCAAAACATTATCTACGTTGCATGCCGTAGGTTCTGCGTCAATAATTCTGCAGAACCGTTCGTATTCATCCGAGCTCAAAGTGTACTCACTTACTCGATCTTTTAAGCTCATATCATCTATCAATCTACTCATCATAAACCACGTCCTTGCTCACTTTTTTCGTTACCTTGATTGTGTCCTTATTTGTCTTGCTGATCGTGATCTTAACACCTCTTCCATTGTCCGCTGTTATCTTCACTATGTTTCTCCGATCAACAAGCTCCACGCACTGTTTCAGATACTCGCATACTTTCTCGTCCGTCTCATGAATAGCCAGCTCAATGTTGTCCTTTGCCTTCTCCTGCCGTTTCCGTGCTCTCTGGTGAATCCGTGCTCCAGGGCAGTCGCACATCATGATTGCATGCTCCTCTGCCTGCTCATTTGGTATCTCTTCGCCAAAGAGTACAATATTCATACAGTACTTACATGTTCCTTTATTTGCCATTACGCATCCTCCTTTTTGCTCTCTTTACACATTCCTGTTTCATATCAAGATACTCACTCAATGCTTCTTTCTGTTTTCTTATACATTCATTCTTTTTTCGTTGTGTCTCTGTGAATGCTTTATACTTCCCACATACACTGTGACAACCAACTTTCCTGTCTACGCATTCCTTACATGGACAGTTTTTCACAACTTCCACTCCTTCCACTACCTATTTTTGCGCAAAAAAATACCAACCATCGAATAATGATGGTTGGTACCGGTGTCATTATTGACTATTCTATTTTTCCTCCAAACTTTGGAAATTTGTCATACAAAGCATGAAATACTTCTTCCCATCTTCCGTCTTCCATGAAATCTCTTGCGACAAATTCGCAAAAATGATATTCAATAGCCGGTTGACGCAACATTGCCTGACGGTTTCCACCAAATATAGATATAATGTCCGATTCATATTCCGAATAACTAACTTTTTCACCATTTGAAATCCGGATTCTGTATTTATCCATTACATCCATAATTTTGCGTTGCTCATCTTTTGTAACACCATATTCTTTGAATAACTGATCTACATTTCCCATAGTACATATCCTCCTTCGTATTGGTAAGGATATTATACCATTCCAACCATCACTATTCAATTTTCAAAGTTCGACAAATTTCGACGCTACATCATCTGATCTAACGGCAACTCCATCTGAATTGCTGGGTAATCTTCCCACGGAACGCCTATGTAATCGAGAACTCTTCCCCAGCCATATTTCTCTCCAGTCTTAGGATCTGTACAACACTGGTACATGTAATACTCCCATTCTTTCTGGTTACGTTCTCGCAATTTATCAAATCTATGTGGTCTTTTCTCCATGTGAATGCCAAAGCCACACATACTACATCCGGTTCGCTGTGCTCCTGTAGTCCGAAGATTTCCGCACTGATCCTGTACTACATCGCCGTAAATATCCGGTATAATGCTATCCACCGGCTCATATGGTATTACATTTCCATTCTTGTCTTTGCTGTAAGGTTGCTCATAGTACAACTTCTCAAACACATCCATGTTTTTGTGATACCAATCATCCATTTCCAATGCCAGCTTTAATATGTCATTTCGCATATACGGAGCAAACGGAGCCGATCGCATTGTGGTTTTTCCATAGTAGTTGCATCCGTGATCGGTAAGCGCTTCTTCTCTCTGCCCGCCTTCCGATGCCATCATTCCAAGATACGGATAGCTCTGATGTTCCCTCGCCCAGTCGTCACATGGTTTTTCTTTGAGCCAGTAGCAACAATCATTTGATACCTTGAAATCCGGTTTCTGATAGTTCACTCCTTCATTTTCGTTTTCATACCCCCCGAACAATTTCAACCACTTCTGCGGCAGTTTCATCCGGCTATTCTTCTGAAAATGACCGAGTTCTCCACATTCACCTGTAATAATCGCATGTCTGACAGTTTTATTCTTTTCCGTCGGATTCTGTAACAATGCAATCTTACCTGCTATACGCTTACTGATTACCGGAAATCCAACCTCATTCAATACCTGTGTCTTTGTCTTATATGAATGCAGAATTGTCACACCAAGCGCTTTGTGCACTTTCTGAATACTTGCATCTTCCAGACTTGATACTGATATTGCCGGTACGTCAATTCCGATAGATTTCAAGAACACATGCAATGTAATGCTATCAAGTCCACCAACACTGACATGCGCTACTTTCCCACGTTTATCCATCTCTTGAAGAAATTCTATTGCCCGGAGTTCTGACCGCTTCTTTTTTACCTCATATGGCTGATACTGCATGGCAATCATCCGGCTTTTTGCTTCACGCTTCTGATCTTTCCACTTCTGGAATTCCACGTCCGGCTTGTCTATCTCAATATCTTCCAAGAAGTCAAATTGTTCCTGTTCCATATCTACCTCCTACGCAAACATCAACTGTCCATTTGCTCCCTCTGCTACTCTCATATTTGCTGTTCTTCTTGCAATACACATTTCCGGAAGATTTGCCCTCACAAGTGCAGCCGGTATCGGTGGGCATACCGCATTGCCACACCTTCTTACCTGTTCCGTTCTTGGATATATCTTGCCAGTATAATCATGATCAATAATGTAATCATCTGGAAATCCCTGGCATCCATATAACTCTCGTGGCTCCAACATTCGAAGTCCGATATCCACAATCTGGTAATCAACACCCTCAATCGTTACAAGACCAAACCTATCCTTTGTGGTAACCGTGTCTAATGGTTGTTCAATGTCCTGTCCAGTAGCATCACCATAGTATTTGATCAGAAATGCCCGGACTTCTCCAAAATGCCCCGCAGACGTTGTAACTGTATGTAACGGATCTCTTTCATCTTGTCCCACGCATGTCTTATAGAACTTGCTTAGAAACGATGTAACCAATCCGTATCGGTTGGAACCATCAACTGTCATGATCGGATCTCCTATTGTCTGTCCTCGCACTTCTCCATGTGCTGTCTCAGAATGGTACTGAATCAACGTAGGGCTAATAAGACAATGTTCGTTTTTACTCACGATTGTTGTTAGTGGTTCCCTCACGTCCTTACTACGATCCGCAGTAAATCCAGTCTGCCCTATCTGTACAATATACGGTTCCACAACTCCATATCCATGCTTTCCTGTTATAGTTGGCATCGGCTCCCGGATATCGTTTGGTCTACGATCTCCGCTGTGGTTGCACTGAATGATAAACGGCTCTGGATTATCCAAAACGAATTTTTTCAGTCCTCTTGCAATCCGTTCCATCGTCTTCGGAGCCAGCGGTCGTACCGCCCGGATACCATATTTTTCCTTAATCTCTTCAGAAGTGTCAAAAATGCTCGGACAAGGCAGGCTAAAATCAAGTTGCGTGTATGCTCCAACATAAGGTTTAAGCAACCCTGCCTTGACTTCCTCACTGTCCGCCGGTGCATGTGTAGGCTCTGGCCAGACGATTGATTTCCCATCGCAACGTGCAATCATAAAGAATCTTTTTCGCATTGTTGGAGCTCCATAGTCCGCTGCCACAAGTTCTTTGAATTGTACTTCATACCCTAACTCTTCAAGCTGTTTTACAAACCGTTCAAAGGTCTTGCCCTGTTTGTTCTTAATTGGGTGATGGCGTCGGTTTAATGGTCCCCATGTTCTGAACTCTTCTACATTTTCAAGCATGATTACTCTTGGTCTTACAAGACCCGCCCACCGGCAGGCTACCCACGCAAGTCCACGAATATTCTTGTCTTTAGGTTTTCCGCCTTTGGCTTTGCTGAAATGTTTGCAGTCCGGTGAAAACCAGGCAAGTCCTACCGGATTTCCTTTACATGCTGCGATCGGGTCTACCGCCCACACATTCTCGCAATAATGTTTAGTTCGTGGATGGTTGGCTTTGTGCATCTTAATCGCTTCTGGATCGTGGTTGATTGCGATATCTACGCTATACCCAGTCGCCATTTCGATGCCTGTTGACGCTCCGCCACCGCCAGCGAAATTATCTACAATAAGCTCTCCGTGTATCACTCCATCACCCCCGACATAAAATCGAACAGTGTCAGCTCGTCCATCTCGTTTTCTGCTGCCTGCAGATATCCAACTCCATCTCGGAAATAATCAGGATTCAATTCGCAGCCTTTCCCGAAGCGGTGCATCTTAACCGCCGTCATCGGTATCGTCATAAGTCCGCCGAACGGATCATATACGACATCTCCCGGATTGCTGTATCTGTTGATGATTCGCTCCACGATATCAAGCTGCAATGGACATACATGCATCTGTGCTCTTCTGCGGCTCTGTGTCGTGTTAAGTGTCCGCATCCGGTTGATATCATCCCATACCTCAAGTTGGTTCCATGATCCCGGAGCAACCACCATGAAAGTGGCCGGCAGTCTGCCGTCCTTATCAAGTTCTTTTGCAAGCTTCACATGCTCTTCATAGTTGTAAACGCTCTCTCTGCTGTATTTCCTGTATGCTTTCTGCAGATTATCCACCGATATCTCTTTCAGCTCATCCTTACTGATCAGACGATTGCCCGACGATCTCCAATATCCATGTGCGTCTATCTGCCATTGTGCCCTTGTGTATTCTTCCTTGCTCTTTGATACTGGATCATCTGCATATGCTTTGCTATGATCCGTTGGGAGCTTTCGGAACAATAGGATATATTCCGGGCATCCTACACCCATCTTGGTGCCATCCTTGCACTGTTCAGACCAGCCAAGGCGGTATGTCTGATTATTCTCTCGTACAACATCCGTCACAACAGTGATCATGCCGAAATACATAAACCCATGTTTCATGTAATGTTCGATACAATCCGCATGAAACGGCTCGATCGTCGGCATCCCGGTACCAGTCGCATTTCCAAAAAGCACTCTGTCTTTAACATGCACTGCTGCCACTCTACCCGGCTTTAACACTCGCAGAAGCTCCGGCGTCAGGTAGTCCATCTGTACAAAGAACCGCTCTGTATCCTGGTTGTGTCCAAAGTCGTTATAATTTGCGCTGTACTCGTAGTGATTGCCGAATGGTATCGACGTATGTATCAGATCAACGCTGTTACTTGCCATAACGCGTGTTTCTTCCACACAGTCGCCGTATACCGCTTCATAGTGATTACCTCGCACGGTTCGTTCTTCTCTTGTTCCTTCCACTCCCATCTTCCTTTCCAATCGTTCAGCTTTGTTCGCTGAATTAAGTCCATACTTCTTCACGATCTCAACCATCCGCTTGACCATGTAATTATGATTCTTCCATTTCTCCAGCAATGCTTCCTTGATCTGCCGCTCGTTCTCCATGTAGATAATGTCAATCACAACCGGCTGACTCTGCAAGAACCGGTAACATCTGTGGATTGCTTGAATAAAATCATTGAATTCATAATCAATACCAAGGAATATTTCCCGGTGGCAATACCGCTGGAAATTACACCCCGAGCCAGACAGCGATTTCTTTGTTGCAAACAACCGTGTCTTTCCATTCGAGAAATCAATTACACGCTGTTCTCTCGTCTCATAATCCATGGATCCATAGATATCGACCGTCTCAGGCAACGCTTTCTTGATTGCGTGCCGTTCGCTCTCCAGGTCGTGCCACAACAAGAAATGATCATCCGGCGAAGCATCTACAATCTCCTTCATCTTCTGTACCCGGATGTCTATGCTGTCCCGCTTAACTGCTGCCGCTTCTTTCAATCCTTCTGCCGCTTCCTGAAAGAGCTGCATCTGTCCGTCCCTGTCCGCTGTATCTCCGTAATGAATCGGTATCTCATGCCATCTGACATCAAGCGGTGGCAGATCGTATCCAACATCTGAGTAGTCAGGATTGAGATCAGACGGCTTTGTAACGAACAGCGCCCAACTTGACACCCACAACCAGAATTCATCTTCCATATTCGGATACAGCGTCAGGTTGTTTGCCTTTGTACTATCCCGCTGGAAGAATCTTGTCAGTGCCTGTCCGGTGTCCATGACTTCCAGATATCCGGCATAGTGTATAAGCTCCTTGTACTTATTCGGCGATGGTGTAGCCGTTGCTACGAGCTTATATGGAACGTTCTTGAATTTATCCAAGAATGTCTGATATGTCTTACTTCCAAAGCTCCGGAGTACACTTGCTTCATCCAGTGACGTTGCAGCAAAGTACGATGGATCTATATCACCATCTCTCACTCGCTCATAGTTCGTCAGCACAATCTGACTGTCACACGCCTTGACCTCGTCCATCGTCCGGCAATACTCCGGCTTCTCATATCCAAGCAGTTCCACGGCATCTCTTGTGAACTCCTGCTTTACTCCGAGTGGTAACACGATAAGTGCTCTGCCTCCGGTATGTTCTGCTGCCTGATGACAGAATTCAATTTCCTGTACCGTTTTTCCAAGTCCGAACGCTTCAAACAATGCCCGGCGTCCACCCTTAAGTGCCCACGCAACAGCATCTGCCTGATGCGGTTTCAACGCCGGATTGATCTTTGAATGATCAACCACAAATCCGCTTTCTGTCGCAAGATCAATTTTACTTTCTAAAAATTCTCTATACGTCATGTCACACCTCACTTGCAACCAGTTCTCTATTGCACAGCTTCTTGATCTGTCTCACTCGTTCAAACGATATACCGCACATTTTCGCTGTATCGGTCATGCCATATCCCTGCAGCATGCACCGCATCGGCTTCTGTGTTCTCGGAGACAGCTGATCTACCATATGCCCGAAATCTATCATAGTAACCAGCTCTCCAATATAATCATGGGGATCTGCAAGAAATACATCTGCATAAGACTCTCCATCTTCGTTAACTGCCTTATCCGCTGCCACATACTGTGGTTTCTCTATGTCCGGTCTATTGAATTGCGTCCGAAGCGGTACATCTTCATAATTGACAAATCGCTCCACATATCCACGTATATAAAGTCCTATGTAATTACGATTCAGATGCTCCAAATCCTTGCTTCTGTCGATAGCCTCCACTAATGCCAGCATACCCACCTGAACAATATCCTCATAATTGGGAAATCCACGATATTTGTTCAGATGGAAATACACCAGCTTGATATTTTCTATAATCTTCTGATTACGTATTTCTATATTTGACAATTTTTTCACCTTCTTAACATGCTTCCTTTTTCTTCATCTTCTCCTGCATCCAAGTCTTCCACTCGTGCGTGTCCTCGGATACAGTCCAACTCTCATTTTTATTGAGTAAATACTCGACTTTTTCCCACATCTCCGCATTCTTAATCGCAACACCTCGTGCCGACTTCCAACCGGTTTTCTTCCAGCCGGTCAACCAGTCATTTTTGAGTGTCCAGAATACATGCTCCGTGCGTGTGTGAATATGCACGATACATCCCTTCTGCATACGCTCCAGCGCCGCAATGAGCAGCGTCAGCGTGATTATATTCGTGTTGCAATGTTCAAAATGCATGACTTCATACACGATCACAGGCTCACCCTTGTACAGCATCTGCTTTCCATCCTCGTATGCTTCCATCACGTACATACCATCTGCCTTTGTAGCACGCGGTGCAATCGTCGAAGTCTCAATATATATCCTCACTTCCTGCATTTTCGCCTCTTCCTTTCGTTGCACCGGTGCAACTTCGCCAAATCGTCGCCCGGCGCTCGTATCACTCTCTTGGTCTGCTGTATCTTTACTTCTGTGTAATAGACATAGCTGTACCCTGTTACCTGATTTATGCCAATTCGAATTGATTTTTTATCTATGTAATACCCCGGACGGGCTACCGGTCCATCCGTGATGATCTTCTTCATTGTCCGCCGGACATATGCTTTCTTCTCCGGCTCTGGACGTACTAAGTTTCTGCTTGAAGAAAGACTGGATGCACGCTTGATCTCTTCCGGATCAAATATGCTTTCCTGTTCAAGCTCTTCCGGAAGCGGTTTGCACAGATACGATGCAAGCTGTCCGAATCCTTCTTCATCCCGGACCGGTTCACTATGATGTGATAATCCCGGCCAGTTCTTTGCTATCAGTAGTTCGGTATTCCATATCCGATTACAAATCAGATGGATGTGAATACCACCACGTTTGCCTATCTCTACGCGTCTGATCCACTTCCACTTCTCGCCGTGTGCTGCATAGTCTCTCCGCATGCGCTTGTCGAACAGTGCCAAATCCTGCTTGACCGCATCCATGCTTTTTCGCGTACCTGCCGGGTACTTCAATGTAACCCAGCAGTCACCAGGTAGGAAGTTCGCTTTCAGCAAGTGTCGATACTTATTCTCCTTGTTGATCTGATTCTGCCGCTTCACCGTCTCCGGTGTCGGTTTCTTCCTTTTCGCCCGGTGCTCGCCTTTTGCTCCTGTATGCCCTGCGAACTTATATGCATGCTCTATGGAATTTTGAAAATAGTATGTATGTTTTCTGTATGCCATCGAAAGTGTATCCTTGTCCCTAACTTTAATATGCTAATACTGTCTCAAAGCGAGCTTTTATCCCGCTTTTCTTGACGATATAAGCTTGGTGTGATACACTCAAATTGTTCAGATTCGAGGTGTTACACCTGAGCCGGTTTTCAGCCGGCTCTTTTTCTTTTCAGTGCAGCTTCTCCGGTTGACTCCTGATAATAGGTGCCATCCTCTGCTACCCAATACCGATACCGGTCGCCATTCGCGATCCTGCTGCCTATGTACAGGCATCCTGCCGGCGGTTCCAATCCAGCGAAGCTCTTTGCACTCATATATGCCTTATACATGATCTCATCCATCTTCGTCACTTGTACGCCACCCTTTTTCTGTCTGATGCCTTGCTCTCTACGATGATGTGATCTGCACAGTCTGCTACGACATTCCAGTTTTCCCAGCGCAATCCGTTTTTTGCCATAATTTCTTTTTGCTTTCGCGTCGGCTTTGCCGGGCGCTTCAGTTTCTCGTCTTTCAGTCTCATCTTCTTCCTCCGTTTCATTCGCAAGTGCGATCAGCTGTTGCCAGATCGTTCCGGCTATCATGATCCAAAAGCCGTATATCAGCCCCATCCACAGCAGCACTGCACCTTCCACCATTGCGATCGTCGCCAGCTTATATGTTGTTATGATCATCTTGTTACTCATCCTCTCATCCCTTCTACTGATATTCAGCCTGCAGGTTTCCCCATCCGATCTGTCTCGCGACCGATGTCGGATTGAACGGCGGCACCTTGCGCCCTGCCTTCAATTCCTTCCGATAACGGAGAAAGTCTACAAATGCAAGATAGTTGACATACGTCACGCCGCAGCCATCGAGGATCGTGTAGTTTCCATAGCGTCCCTTCTGCACGTACTCGTCAATCTCTGCAAGCCGGTTCGATACTGTCCGCGCAGATATATCCAGTGACTTCATGATCTGTGCCTTAGTCACGTAAGGCGAAGCGCTAATGTATTTGATAGATGTTATCTCCATGCTCCTCACTTCCTTTCTTTGATAAAATTCAGTTGGTGACAAATTGTCACCGACTCAACCCAACCGGTGACATTCTGTTACCGTTTCAACCTCATGCTCGCTTCAATCGTTCCCGTTTCGCAATCAAGCTGTCTTTCGCCCGATTAAGCGACCGAATCTCCTCATCAATCTCCTTTAGCTTCATTGCACGCGGGTACATATCTTTGAAGATTATGATCCCAAAGCTCTTATACAGCTCCGCTACTTCTTCCTTACCGGATGTATTCCGGATTGCCGGATGCCACATGTATACGGTCTCGATCAGCTCGTACTCCTCATCTGTCACAACTCCGTGAATCAGGTCCTCGAATTCAGTCTTCATCATCTTTCTCATATCCTCCAATCTGGACTTCATCTCTGTGTCCCATCATTGCCCGGATATGCTTATTAGGCACATCCGCCATGACCGCATTCTCAAGCAGCTCCATCTTTGCTGCCTGAAACACCATATTGTAATACTGCGGCTGTTTAATCGTAATTGGCGTTTCTGCTGTAAAAGCATCAACTATTCCCATCTTCTACTCATCTCCCTTCTGCTTATAGAATGTCTCTGTAAATTTTTTTTAATAGACGCCCCTTCTGCTGCCTCCCATCTGCTTGACTATTTTTCTCTCAACTCCTATACTCTCCTTACAGGTTCCTGCCAGAACCAAGTACTTACGAAAGGAGCATTTTATGAAACTAAATGTTGATTGCATACGCGCAATTCTATTAGAAGTCGAAAAAGTTCCATATGGAGAATCATTACCTTTCCAAACGCTGGTATCTGCGCTTTCTGATTACAGTACCGACGATATCAGTTATTCTGTACTCAAGCTTAAAGAAGCCGACTATATCGAAGCAATTATTCTTCATGCCGATGACACAGCAATCATTTATGAAATAACCGACATTACTTACAATGGACATCAATTTTTGGAAACAATTCGTGATGCCAAAGTGTGGAAAGAAACTAAAAAAATATGTAACAAAGTTGGAAGCTTTGCATTGAATGTTATTTCCTCTATTGCCGGTCAAGTGCTCTCTGCTCTGGTAAAGCAGAATTTGCCATAGCTCTTATTCTCCCGTCAGTGGTTTTCTCTGGCGGGTTTTTCTAACGAAAATAACTGACTTCGATAATTCCCTATTGCACTTATTGCGTTTGATAATGCATTGATTACATCAATATCTATTTTTGTGCCTCCATAAATGTCCAAATTACTTACTTTTTCCTGTATAAGCTCACATATCTCGATAGCCGCTGTATCCAATGTTTCAATTTTTTCGAGAGTAAATATATATCTGCTTTTTCTATCTATCTCTCTGTTCAACAAATCCATTTTTTTACACAATGAATCATATTCTTCCTGTTTCTCTTCCATCTTCCTATTCTCGCCTCCTTCCCTTTACCCTGCTTCCTCCTGATGTAGTTCTACATGTGTAGTAAGACGACATCGAACAGAAAAAACACTATAAATGGGATATTTTTCTAAAATTTTTCTTTTGTTCTGCTTCCGTATCAAATTCTATATAGAATTTACGGTTTTATCGTAATCTAAAGGTAAAAAAATAAGTCGATTATATGGCACTCCATATAACTCCTCAATTCTTCGAATGATCGGAACATCAGGGTAGCTCTTCCCTCTTTCATAATTACCAAGCGTATCCTTGCTTATACCAATGAGCTTTGCCGCTTCTTCCTGATTATATCCCTTTAATTCTCTAGCCTGTTTTAACGTCATTGCAACCGGAAAATCCACAATTTTCTTCCTCCTTTCGTAATTTTCAAGTGTATCTTACTACGCTTTAATCGTAATGTCAACGTTTTTTTCGTAATTTTTTCAATTTATATTGATTTTTTTACGTTTTAATCTTATACTAACATCCAAGGAGGTGATTTTTATGGGTAGTCTTGGTAATAAACAAATTATGGCCAGGAACATACAGTACTATATGTCCTTACATCATAAAGATAGAAACGATATGTGTGAGGCATTGGGGGTTAAATATACTACCTTTACGGATTGGGTTAAAGGAAACTCTTATCCAAGAATTGATAAGATAGAACTTATGGCTAATTATTTTGGAATCAGCAAATCTGATCTAGTCGAGGAACATTCTTCTCAATCCAATAGTACTAAAGGGCGCACTATCAATGTTCTAGGTCGAGTTGCTGCAGGTATTCCAATCAATGCAATTACTGAAATAATCGACACCGAGGAAATATCTGAAGAAATGGCCAAGACTGGTGAATACTTTGGCTTGAAGATCCGTGGTGATTCTATGGAGCCGCGCATCTGCGATGGCGATGTTGTAATTGTTCGCCAACAGGACGATGCAGAATCCGGAGATATTGTAATTGCTATGGTTAATGGAGACGATGCGACATGCAAGCGATTAGTCAAATACGCTTCCAGCATCGCACTTGTTTCTCTCAATAGCAAGTATGAGCCTATGATGTTTACAAATGAAGAGATAATGTCCAAGCCGGTACGTGTGATCGGTAAGGTAGTTGAATTAAGAGGAAAATTCTAATCTATTGAAAAAAGGGGATATACAATGGAACAAAATGATAAAAAACAGCCGAACAAAAAAGGAGTAGGATGCCTTACAATTATCATCATCTTTGCAGTAATTATTATCATTGCTGTTAGTGGTGGAAAAAATAAGGACTCTGGTAATAGCAAATCCAACCACATATATGATACAGCTCAAGTACATGATGTTATAAACGGAAGCGGAAACGCTAAAATCGGCGAATATTCTGTTGTTAAAGCTTCATCAAGCGAAATTACAGATGAAGTTCTAAATGATTGGTATTTTAACTATGTGAAGAAGAACAATTTCAATTATTGTGTGATTGTTTATACTGATATCGATGGTGTTGGTGTTTATTCCAGCTCCGGAATGGTTGTAAAGGATGCAGGACTCAATACAGACTCTAATGGTGATTACTCATATTCTTCTCGTAACGGAGAAACAACATATTGGGAGCATAATAATACATTGGAATTAGATACGCATGAATAAAAAAAATGTATTTCTAAAAACTACATATGATATCACATTCTGTATTCTGGCTATTATTGCCGTATTTCTTTCGATATACGACATACGAGCTGGATGCAAACCGTGGCAGCTCATGGTTGATGAGATTATCACGATTATATTCATCGTTGATTATTTTGTCCGGTTATTCATATCGAGGGACAAGAAGGAATTTTTCAGAAAGAATGTGTTGGACCTGATTGCAATCATTCCATTCACTTCCATGTTTAAGATTTTCCGGGTGCTTAAAATCTTCCGGTTCGCAAAGATTGCAAAGGTTCTGAAGCTCGCCCGGCTTGGAGCATACTTCGGTCGGTTATATGATCGGGTTCGGTTCTTCTTTGAATTGAACGGACTCAAGTATATGGTGTTTGCAAGTGCCATCTGCATCCTGATCGGCGGCGTGTCGATTCATTTTGCAGAAGGAATGTCGATATCCGATGGGATCTGGTGGAGCTTCGTCACAGCAACAACCGTTGGTTATGGCGATATATCTCCAAGTTCACTTGCTGGCCGCATCATAGCATCCGTGCTTATGATCGTAGGAATTGGTTTGATTGGTTCTCTCACGAGTACCATCACCGCATTGTTTTTTCAAAAGAAAAAGAAATCGTCCGGCTCTGCCGAGGAACAGCTCATTGCTACTATTCAGACACAACTGGACGATTTCGATAACCTGTCCGATTCGGACATTGAAACAATATGTAATACGCTACATGCGTTGCATAATAAACAAACAATATAATACACTTTACCGGGTAGCCGGGGGACGTGCTCTCATCTGATCCGAGCCTTACGGAAAGGATGATTATTATGGTTACATGGAACGACCTGATTGATATAGCCACTTTGATTGTGGCTGTACTGACTTACATAGACCAGCATGGAAAACATAAGAAATAGCCGTCCTGACACCTGCAAAGTTTAGGAACGGCTATTCTAGCTAAATATTAACTCGCCGGTTCAGGTGACGTGCACTCACCTTCCGACTGCCTTGTTAAGTGTATTATATACTAATTGGTTGATTTTTTCAACCCCAAATCACCTGCAGTTGTTGCACCGGTGCAACTTTTACAACTTGGGTACAGATTGTACCCTGCTTCATAACTTCATAGCAAAAAGAATCCCCCGTGTTGGCGCACGAGGGACTCAGATACACCATCTAAGGGGATGGCATACTCAACATACAAACATATTATACCATCCCCTTCTTTACAAATCAATAAAGGAGGGATTTTTTATGTGGTGTGAACCTAGAAAAAATGGAGTAGTTTATCGTGAACGATACAAAGATCCTCTGACTGAGAAAAATAAGGTTGTTACAGTTTTTAAATCTAAGGATACTGCTCAGAATCGTAACAAAGCCCAGCGTGAACTTAATGCAAAGATTGAAGCAGCCATTGCAGAACTTCAATGTGATGATTGCTCAATTACGCTATCTCAAATGCAAAAAGAATACCTGAAAGCTCAATCGGTTACTTTCAAGCAATCGACCGTGAAAAGGAATCAGATTATTACTTCATCTGTTATTGACTTACTTGGTGCTGATGCGATAGTAGATAACCTTACGACTCAATTTGTAAATTCAAGGTTGCTTGGATCCGGGAAACAAGTTAGTACACTTAATACTTACATTACACGATTCAAAGCACTCCTTAATTGGGGATACATAAACGACTACCATAACAACATGAAATTGATTGCAAAGCTCAAACCATTTGTAGATCCAGCAGATGATAAAGAGATTACTTCGAAATACTTAGAACCAACAGAAGCCGAAAAACTTCTTGACTACATCAAAGAGGACAAAAGCTGGCATTGGTACTATGTAACTTCAATCCTAATACACACAGGCTTACGTTTTGGCGAACTTTCAGCATTAGAAACAACTGATATCGATACAAAGAATCTCACAATACGGATTTCAAAGACATATGATTCAATCAATGATATTGTGACAACTCCGAAAACAGATAACTCCAAGCGCACGATTCACATCCAGCCAGATTTATTACTTGAACTGAAGAAGTGCTTGCTCTGGAGAAATGAAATGATGCTTGCCAATAATATTCGATCAGGTCTCTTGATTCCAAATATCAAAACAGGAGAACATTTGCAAATTGCCGGTTACGAAAAATACCTTCGTGTGACTTCTGAGAAACTTCTTGGCAGACATGTAACACCTCATATGCTCAGACATACACACGCTTCGCTTCTCGCTGCAAACGGCATGACTCCGGATGAGATTGCCCGCCGATTAGGACACAGCAAATCTACAATCACAAGCAAGATCTATATTCATGTTACACAAAAAGTTATTGAAAATGATAACCGAAAGCTAGATCAAATAAAACTCTTCTCATAATTTTTGCCCACTATCTGCCCACCTAGGCGATTTTTCAACCATTAAAAAACGGCGGAAGCCCTTGATTCTACGTGGTTTCCGCCGAATAAAAAAGATGCCCAGAGCCGGAATCGAACCAGCGACACGAGGATTTTCAGTCCTCTGCTCTA